>ENA-UEQW01000035-UEQW01000035.1-human-gut-metagenome-genome-assembly--contig:-NODE-35-length-121124-cov-27.478046_pt1 | contig 121124 bp, 97 predicted proteins | sample MGYA00242947_ERZ507947 | MGnify/ENA primary metagenome ERZ507947 (study PRJEB26167, sample SAMN06115421) | human gut metagenome | host: Homo sapiens | place: China:Guizhou | collected 2015-03-17... | reverse complement strand
GAAGCGGGGAATGCCGTCTGGCGCTCAAACGCCAGACGGCATCATTTTTCTCCTGGCTCTAATTTTTTCCAAAGCTCTCCGCGATATCCCCCCCTCACCATGGGGCTCACTGGGCATATACCTTGATCCGGTGGAACGAATGCCGCCAGATACATTCCCTCATCGGGGCTGGACGCTACCAGTGCAATCTTTCCCCGTTCTGCACGTACGCACCTTCTTCTTTGAAAACTTCGAGTACCTGACCATCGAAATTCGGCGTGATCCAGTATGCCTCGCGATAGAGTTTCCGTGCAAGATCCAGATCCTGTCTTTTCTGTTCCAACTGCTGTTTCAGCTCCAGGAGTTTCTGCTCCTGCTGCCAGATCTGGTCCTGCTGGGAAATGTCGGTCTCCATGGACTGAAACAATGTCGAAAGAAAAGAACTCTCCGTCTGCACCATTTGATCCAGAGTCTGATAGTAAGTAACTTTGGAAGCGGCGCCCACATTGGTCAGGCGGGAATAGATGTCGACGATCTCTGCGGCTCTTTGCCTGCTCTGCTCCTGCTGAATGGTCAGATGCTCCAGATGCTTTTTCTTTGCCCGGTCCATCTCCAGTTTCTGCGCGGTCAGACGCTCAGTTCCCTGCCTCAGAAACTCCACTTCCGAGCGGAGGAGATTGTATTCCGATTCCAGTTTTCTGACGTTGAACAACATCTCGGGATTGTAGATCTGCCCGATGATCTGTTCGGAAGTAACCTCAGCTCCGGCCTGAATATTCAAATGGGAAAGCTTCCCGTTCCCTCCGACGGTGATCGGATGGAGTCCGCCGTTCAGGAGGGTAATCCCGACTCCGGAGACGCTCTCCACCATACTGCCGTAAAATCCCCAGAAAATCATTGCGCAGAAAAACAGGGAAATGGAACCGAACAGGAACCACGTCCAGCGAGCTTTCACACTCGTCAGCGCATGACTCTGCGTTCCGCGGTTCATCTGTTCGATTGCTTTTTCCGAAAAAGCAATCTTGCCTGCCATATGCTCTCCATTCAAAAAATTCTTCGGGAAATACCGGCAAGAACCCGGTATCCATCCCCTGTAATATAATTCCGTTCCAGCACTTTTGCAACAGACGGCATCCCGGAACGAATCATTGTCCGGAATGCCGTCTGGATTCGGAAACGGTTCAGGCGATTCAGCCTTTCAGAAGAGCTCCCAGCTGATCCTTTGTGAAAGAAACCCACTCCCCTTTATTGTTCTGAATCTCAAGAGATTTCAAATCGGGATTGCTGAAAAGGGACTGAAGTCTTTTTTCGGAACACGCGCCCTGCGAGCTCATGCTGCTGAATCCGGACGAGGAACTCTGGAAACAGACGGATTTGACGATCAACCCCTGGGCACCGCTTTTTCCAGTCAGCGTCTTCAGATCATACTGTTCAATGACGCTCTGGTTAAAAGCTCCGCCAACGATGTTGTCGAGTTCGCTGTCATCCAGATTGACGAGATTTCCGTTTTCTTTGTTCATAATACTGCTCCTTTTCCTTTATGGGATTGATGTTTCAGGTTGTTTCTGCCTTGAAAACGGAGGAAACGGAAAAAGGTTACAGGAAAATCAGATTTCTCCGCTTTTTTTCAAGTCTTCAAGCTGTTTCTGAAGTTTTCCTTTGGCCCGGTGAATCCGCACTTTGACAAGAGACTCGGAAGCGCCGGTCAGCTCCGAAATCTCCCTGATGGAGCGATTGGCAATCTGAAACAGAGTATAAGCGGTCCGCATGTTCTCCGGAAGTTGAGCGATTGCATCCTGAAGACGTTTTCGCAGATAGACAAGGTCGGCGGATGTATTTTTGACCGGATCGACCATGCCCGCATCCGAATCCGCGATTTCATCCTGGCAGACCATGAATTTGCTGCGACGGTAATAGTCTGTTCGTAGATTCCTTGCAACGGTGAAGAGAAAACCGGAGATCGAGTCTGTCGTCGAAAGTTCTCCGCTCTTCTTCCAAAGCCGGATAAAAGTCTCCTGAACGATATCACATGCAACAGTATATTCGAGTCCGTTTGCAAGCAGATAATTCGTTAACTTCGGTGCAAGCTCGCAGTATGCGTTTTTGACATCCTGTTCATTCAGCACACGGATTCTCCTCATTGAATTTATAAATATATCATTCCTCTTTTTCAAATGCAGATCCAGAAACAGGCTGTTTCCGCAAACGGTGAAAATGCCCGTCGGCAGGTGATGCTGTAAGGCAAATGCAATGCTTTTTTACGGGAGGCATTCCAGGTGTAAGGAGAGGTTTTCTGAAGGAAGTTTGTCAGAAAAATCTCCCCGATAATTTTTGCAGACAGCGAAAAGGAGGAAGAAAAAAAATCTTTTTTTGCAGAAATATCGCTTGACATTCGTCGTTTTTTTGGTATAATAAAAAAGGTAAACCGGTTTAAGTATGGTTTTTTCAAGGTATGAGAGTTACAATCAAGGACATTGCCGAACGGGCGCAGGTTTCCAAGACGGTGGTTTCACTCTACTTGAACCGCCGGCCGCTGGCAGAGAAGTTCGCGGCGGAAACGAAGGCACGGATTGACGCGGCGGTTCGGGAACTTGGATACCGCCCCAACTATGCCGCTCGCGCGCTGGCCCGGGGAAAGACTCGCACCATCGGCATGGTCACCACCAGCATACTGGACCCGTTTTACCACACTATGGTTGACCTGGTGATGCGGGAGCTGGCGGAGGCCGGTTACCGGCTGGTTCTGACGATTCCGCAGGAGGGAAACGATTCGGCGGACGCATGTTTCGAACAGCTGCTGACTCAACAGGTGGATGGCCTGCTCTGTTGCGTGTCGTGGCCTTTGTCCGGAAAAATCAGTGAAGAGCTTCAGAAAAAACGTGCTCCGCTGGTGCTGCTCAACTGCTCTTTTCCGGGATTTTCCGCCTCCTTTGCCGATCCCTCGCAGGCGTTGGAGGAGGCCGTCCAGTTTCTGGCGGAGCGCGGGCAGCGGAAACTTGCGGTCATTACTCAGCACAGTTACCGGAAACGGAATCTGATTTTTGAGGTCTGCTGCAAACGGCGGATGGAGGCCGAACTGTTTGCCGATATCGATACCGAAGAGTCCCTCGAGGCCTGCTGTCACAAACTGGCCGAGCAGCGCCCCGCCTGTCTCCAGGTCACAAACTGCCGTATTGTCAAAACGATACTTCGATTTCTCGACCACACGGCTCCGGACTACTCGCCGGAAATCATCACCAGTCGCGCCGTGCCGGTGGACGATGTCAGCGATCCCCGGATTGTCGGCACGGTCGTAGCCCCCTTCCGGGCAATGGTGATTGACGGCGTGCGGTGTTTGCTCCGACAGGTGGAAGAGGGAGTGCCGGAGCAGTCGGAGCTCTTCTGCCACATGGCGGAATTTTTCCCGCGCAACCGCTTTGATGAATTGGAAGTTCCTGCACCGTTCGATTATCAGATCTCATAAGAGTGTCTGGATATCACTGTAACATACAGGAGGGAAAAGTGAAAAAGGACAGGCTATTTACATTGATCGAACTTCTGATTGTAATTTCTATCATCGCAATTCTGGCTGCGATGCTGCTGCCGGCGCTGAACCGGGCGCGTTCGAAGGCGAAAACGATCGGCTGTACCAGCAATCTCAAACAGCAGGGAATGGCCTTTTTCCTCTACGCCAACTCCTACGACGACTGGATCTGCCCCAGCATTTACGGCGGCGGGCTGGAAGATGCCTATTACTGGTACCGTCGATTGCAATGGACCGGCTGTACCGGAGGCGGTACCGGCAAAGAGGCGCTGGCCGCTGTCGGGAAGGGAATTTTTCATTGTCCGGCGGAAACGGAACCGAGAACGGCGACCGTCTGGGGCATTACCGCAAGCTGCAGTTATGTCATCAACACCAATGTCGCCAGTGGAGACGCAATCAGCAATCCTGCGAAATTCAACGAGTGGCTTTTGAAATTCAGTCAGCTGTCGCGATTGAAAAAAAAGGCGTCCGCCGCTGTTCTTGTCGTGGATGGCGCGGGGATCGATGGTACTTCGCATATTATCGCCACCGGGCCTCACTACTGGAGAAGTTATGCGCCGTTTGATCTGCAAATTCCGCAATACGGCATCGCTCACCGGCACAATGCCGGCGGCAATTTTCTCTACGCAGACGGCCATGTGAAGTGGTTCCGTGGCCCTCACAGCAGCGCGATCGGCCTCTATTGTCGCCGTCTCGATACCAATACTGTCGTTGAATTTGAATAGGAGAGGACATTTCAGTGAAGCAGGAAATTTTTCGCGGAATCCGACCGGATGATCTCGGCGGGCGCATGGGGTTGAAAAATCCGGAACGTGGCTTCCGCACCGAAGTGTACGCCAGCACCATTCCCGGCGAGATCGCCGGCATGTGCACCGTCCACCAGAAACGCAACAAGCTGGACGGTCGCTGTCTCGCCCCCCCCTGCGTCAATGACATGATCCGCGGCAACCGTCTGGACGGCGTTGAATTCCGCCACTGTCAGTGGCAGGATGAATTGGATTATTGTGCCTACGACGGGTTGACGGTCATTCAAGGGTATGTCTACCTCAACAAATTTTCAGACGGGCGGCCGCTGTCGGCGGCGAAACTGGAGGATATCGAGGAATTCTTTTTCCAGATCCGCCGCCGCGGCATCAAGGTTCTGTTGCGGTTCGCCTATGAATTGAGTCCCTGCATCATCGGTCCGACCGGGGCAACCATTCTCCGTCACCTGGAGCAGTTGAAACCGCTGATTCGGAAAAATATCGACATCATCTACTCGCTTCAGTGCGGGTTTCCCGGCTGGTGGGGGGAATGGCATCACTCGTTTCATCATCTTCGTTCGGATGTCGGTTTTCAGCGCGATCTGTTTGCCGCAGTGCTCGAAGTGCTTCCCGCCAGCCGGCGAACCATGATTCGGTATCCGCGCATCAAACAAGCGGTGTACGGTGAGGAGCCATTGCCGGAGGCGTTGGCGTTTACCTCTGATCCGCGCGCCCGCATCGGCCACTTCAATGACGGCTGCCTCGCCGGACCGGGACACGCCGGAACCTTCTGCGAACCGAATCGGGAAGCCGAGTTCGACTATGTCACCCGGGAAAGCCGCTTCCTGCCGATGGATGGAGAGCTGCTCTGGCATGATCGGCTCGGTGCTGTTTCCGGACTTGCCGCGGCCAAACACTTCACGCTTCACCATTTTGATACGTTCGGGATCATTCACAGCCATTCGCTCGGCCAGTTCGAAGAGTATTCCATCGATCACTGGAAGAGTGTGCCGATCGATCTGCGCGATCTTGCCGATGCCGGGATGCCGCTTGCCGCCGACTATTGCTTTGACGCACAGGGAGAGCCGGTTCTGCGCAGTTATTACGAATATGTCCGTGACCATCTCGGCTACCGGATCGAACTGCAGCGGGTGGAGCTGCCCGATGTGCTGATCCCCGGGAAACCGTTTTCGGCGAAGGTGTACCTGATCAATCGCGGGTTTTCCACACCAGTCAATCCACGGCCGGTTCATCTGGTACTGGAGAACGGCGCGGAGCGAGTGGAAATTCCGATCCAAACGGAAATTCAGCGCTGGTTCGGGTGTCATTTCACCACCGGCGAGGCGATCGAACAGGAACTGAAAGTGGAATTCCTTCTGCCGGAAACGCTTCCACCCGGCCGGTACCGGGTAGGCCTTGCCATGCCGGATGAAGCTGAAACACTCGCCGGACGCCCGGAATATGCAATCCGCTGCGCGAACGATCTGGAGTTTCGAGACGGTGTGAATTTTTTCCAGACCAGGTTGGAATGTATTTCCTGTAAAAAATGAGAGGAAAGGCAACGTCTATGTGCTTTCGTTTTTTTGTTGCGGCACTGGTTCTGATGCTGCTGATGCCCGGCTGGCTTGTCCCGGCTGTTGCGGTGGAGATCGCGGTCCCGGAGGCAAAAGGGTACGGCAGTCGGGAAATCGCCGTTGCTCCACTGCCGGACGGCGGGTTTCGAATCACAGGGGGCCCGACCGCCAAAAAGATCACCTATGCTTCGCTGCGCATTCCCTGTAATGTGTCGGTTGATGCGGCAGATTTCTCCGCGCTGGAAGTCACAGCCTCCGCCGACAGGAAAATTCGAATCAAGCCGGAACTGCAACTGGAAACCGGTCGCACGGCTGCCGACTATGACCGTGGTCGTCCACTGGAAGAGCTGCCCCGCGTCATCCGGTTTGAACGGAACGCTTTTGCTCCGGCGCTTTCAGGAAGGGTGCGGGAGCTGATACTCGGGTTCGGCCTCTGGGAGTTTGATACAACAAAACAGGGGTTTGAAATCGAGATCAAAGGAGTGAATCTGCTTCTGCCGGAAGAGCGTTTCCTGATTCCCCGGCCAACGGCCGGCGTGGAGATTGACGGAGCATACCGTAAGGACTGGGGATTCGAAGACAATCTCTATTTCTGGCATCCGCCCGTGTGGGTAAAACTCGACCGTCCCTCACAGCTGGTCGAGGCGAAGCAGTGGCGTTCTGCGGAAGAACTCTCCGGTAGATTCTCTTTTATGTACAACGAAACAACACTCTTTTTTCTTGCGGAGGTCGCCGACGCCACACCGGGGGGCGGAACGCATTCGGATGCACCGTGGGAAAACGACAGCATCGAACTCTTTCTCGCGCCCGGAGTGCTCGACTCCGAGTTGCGGCGTGGAGCTCCGCTGCAAGCGTGCGGCGTACAGATTGTATTTGACTGTGGTGCAGGTGGCGGAAAGGCGATGATTCCCGGCGGAAAGGCGGACTCTATCCGCTCCCGGCTGGTCCGGGGAAACGTCACGGTCAACGGCAATCCGGTCCCGGGTTACGTGCTGGAGGCGGCGATTCCCGCCAAACTGCTGCGTGGCTGGAAACCGGTTCGGGGCGACCGGCTCGCCTGGTCGCTGAGCCTGCGTGATTCCGGCGGAACCCGCTTCTCCGTGACGCCGCAGAATCCTGCGCCTCATCAAAACATTTCCGGATTTCGAAGCGCATATCTTGACTTTTTCGACGAAAAGAGCAGACCGGCCGTCACCTGGGGGGCGGTCGCGGTTGATTTTCCGTTCCCGAAGGAGTTGAATGCGCCGGAACGGCGGCTCTGGGAGAAGTCGGAACTCCGTTCGATCAGTGCGACTGCAGAGCGGTTTTATCTCAATGGTATCTGGGCAATCCAGTGCGTCCCGGACCGGGAGACGTCGCCGAATCCGGCGAAGTGGCTTTATGCGCCGTTGCCGATGGGGATCGGCTGGGCAATGCCGCTCTGGCGGCCGGTTCCGGGGCGAGGACTCGTACCGGTTCCGGAGGGATACGCGGCGCTTGGCGGAACCAAGGGGCGTTTCTTCTGGTATGAGCGTACCTTCTCTGTTCCAGAAAACTGGCGAACACGTCATTTGCGGTTGCGGTGCGACTATCTCGATATCGAGGCGGAGTGTTTTCTCAACGGCGAGTATCTCGGCAGCTTCACACTGGAACAGCCGGAACTGCCGGTTGATCCGGCCCGGCTTCGCCACGGAGAACCGAACCGGCTTTCGCTGCGTCTTTTCACCCGGGTGAATCCGAGTTTTTCCGCAGCGAACGGCAAATGCGGTATCACCGGGGATCTGTATCTGGAATCGTCGGAATCTGCGCCGCCGATACGGGATCTCTGGGTGAAACAGGCCTCCGGTCTCACCGGAGAATTCGATGTGCAACTGGAGCTGGTTCGCGGAACCGGGCTGTCGTACGAGGCGGAGGCGGACATTCTCGATTCCGCCGGGATCTCCCGCTGTCGAATGGCGCGCCGGACGGTAGCCGAGCGCTTTTCCTTTACCGGAAAAGTCGCGGACTTCCGCCCGTGGTCACCCGAATCGCCGACGCTCTTTACGTTTCGGTTGCGGCTTTACTCCCGGGGCAGACTTGTCGAGGAGCGGCTGCAGAAATTCGGGTTCCGCACCTTTGAGACAAAAGGAGCGCACTTCCTGCTGAACGGGAAGATTTTCCGTTTCCGTACCGGCATGCTGACCAATCCGTCGAAAGTGATCGAGCCGGGACGCTTCCGGCAGCTCCGCAAATTCGGCTTCAATGCGATCTATTTTCATGCCAACGAATACGGAAATAACTTTCCAATTTTCGACCTGCTGGATCGGGAGGGGTTTGTGGCCATCGCACCATTCGACCGTGCCGCGCCGGACGGGGAGACCGCGGAACTCGTCCGACGAACCCGCAACCATCCTTCCGTGGTCGGCTATCTCAGCGACCAATACGGTCAGCTGGACATCAACGGTTACATTCACGACCCTTTCCGGACCGACGACAGCTATCTGCCTTCGGGCGAGAGAGCGCAGACGATCTTCCGACTGATGACTCGGCGGGATGAACTCTTCCGGCGGCTCGATCCCTCCCGGCGCTATGTGGCACAGGCGACCGGAAACTGGCCGGGATTCATGCGCATTACCCATCAGTATGCGACCAACGGCCTCAATCTTTCGGATCGGCGTCGCTATCAGGAGCCGTGGGCGGCGCGCAAAAATCCGCAGCTTCCGCTCTATATTTTCGAAGCAGGAGTCAGTAATTTGCTCAACTTTGACACAACGCACCCGGATCACACCTTCGAGGTACTGCCGCAGCGGGAACCGGTTGAACGACTGATGAATTACGAGTGTGCCGCCCGCTACCTGGGCGACCGTGCATTCTCCGACTGGCGACAGTGGGAATGGCTGTTGATGCGGGAATCGCTGCGGAACTTCCGGCTCCACAGCGTCGACGGGTTCTGCATGTGGATCGCGGACGATCTCTGGGCGCATCCGGTCAACACGGACTCCCCGCGGGGATTTCCCGACCGGCGGCGGCTTGATCCACGCTTCTTCGCCAGCCCGGTCGGTGAAGTGCTGGAGGATGGCTGGATGCGTGTGAACAGCGGTTACTATCGGTTGCGCGCCCATGCGGCCGAGAGCTGGCCGGAGCGCTACGGCCTCGGAGTACTCCAACCGAAAACAACGCGATTTACACCTCTCTTCCTCAATGAAATGCAGCCGTTTTTCGTCTGCATCGGGAACGAGGCAGACGATCCTGCCGGATACGACCACAACTACTACGGCGGCGAAATGCTGAAGAAGCAGCTGCTCGGGGTCAATGACACTTCCGGGGAGTTCCGTTTCCGGGGAACCGTAACTCTGCAGGTGGCGGGGCGAACAGTCGCCCGGCGGAAGTTTGATCAACGAATCGCGCAGGGCGCACGTTTTGCGCTGCCGTTTGAATTCCGGCTTCCCGAACCGGGAGAACCGCGTGTCCCGGCGGAACTGCAACTGGAGTTTTTCGATGACAGGAACTCTCTTCGAAAAGAGAGTTTCGCGCTGACCATTTTCCTACGCGCCGAATACGGTTTGGAGCCGGGAACGCTCCCCGTTTCAACAGGGAGATTTCGGCTCGGCGTAGTGACCGTGGAGAAATTACCGGTCACACACCGCCTCGGACTTGCGGCGGAGACGTTGACGCTTGATCGACCGATTCCCGCGGAGATCTCCCATCTGGTAATCGAACGCAACGCTTTTGCCGACCCCGCCCGGGATGTGCTGGAGTCATTCCTTCTGCGAGGAGGACAGCTCCTGGTACTGGAACAGTCCGGCGGCTTGTTTGGTCACCGTCTGAAAGAGCTCTATCTGGAGCATCTCTTTGCCACGGATACCGGCCATCCGGTACTGGAAGGGTTGTGCGATGCGGACCTTGCCATGTGGCGGGGGAGAGCAGGAACGGTGCCGGCAGAGAAACGTCCTCCGGACTCCTTCCGTCACAGTCAGTCCGCCGCACTGGAAACCCCGCACCTGACCAATCGCAATGTGGTGGCCGGCAAGGTATTGCCGCTTCCTTCGGTCGGTGCGTTTCAGCCGATTCTCACCGGAGGTTTCGATCGGGGCGAAGCTGCGTTGCTGGAAGCCGCCTCCGGTGCAGGCCGGGCGATTTTCTGCCAGGTTGATCTTACGGACAGGCTCGGAATCGATCCTGCCGCAACGCGGTTGGCGCGAAATCTTTTCCGATACTTTCTGACGTCGAAACCTTCGGAATCCCTGCCGGGAGTCCGTTACTTCGGCGGGCCGAAAGGACGTGCTTTTCTCCATCGGCTCGGAATCTCTGTGGTTCCAGCGAGTCCAGTTGCGGTGGCGGGAGAGGACGCGACAGGCCTGGACACACTGCCAGCAGAGGTCCGAACTCTGGTGGTACTGCCGATGTGCGACGTTCTGCCCGGAGGAATTACGGCGAAACCGATCCGGATCCGCACCGTGGATTCTCCACTCTGGCTGTTCAAAAGTCTTTACGGAACCTCGATGTTTCGCGGGGAGCGGCCCGGTGCCGATTCCGATGTGCCACGGGATTTTGCCGGAATCACCACAGCAGATCTCTACTGTTTTGAGAATCCGGAAGTGAAGAGTTTCTCCGCCGCGGGGGCGGAGCGGAGTCGGTACGGTACGCTTCTCGCCCGTGACGCGGGATCGGTCCGGCAACTCTTCTGCGCCTGGGATCCGGCCTCGGTCCGGAGCACCGAATGTCGCCGGAAGATCGACCGGATCTGGTCGATCCTGTTTTTCCGGCTGGGGGTGGAAAATCGCCGGGTGCTGAACTTCTCGATTCCTCCGTGGGATCTCTCCGGCGGAGAGTGGCATTTTCTGACCGATCCCGACGGCAGCGGAGAGCAGCGGGGATATGCCACGGGCAATTTCGGCGGCCGGGTGCCGCGGCCGATCGAGATCGGCAAAGTCTGGGAGGAACAGGGGGTAACGGAGACCAATCCGGCCTTCAATTCCGCGCCCGGCTCAGCCTACGACGGCTTCGGCTGGTATTTCCGGACGGCGATGCTGCCGGAAATACCGAAGGGAAAAGTCTATCTGTACATCGGCGGAATCCGCGACATCTTCACCTTCCGCCGTGAGGAGCAGCGTTCAACACTCTTCATCAACGGCCGGAAGATGCCGGAGCCAGTCTACGTCTCGAACGCCCATCGCGGCGGACGCGGCGCGCGGTTGTGGCAACTGCCGGAAGGAGTATTGCGGCCGGGGCGGAACTTCATTGCGGTTCGTGTTTACAACGATTACGGCCCGGGCGGCATTCATGCAGGGCCGGTCCTGCTGGAGTTTCCCGGATTCAACAGCGATGTGCCGTTCGCCCGGGAATTCGATCCGGTGAAATACACCAACTACTTTTTCTGGTGCTGGTGACGACGGGTCAGGAATGCGCGGGAAAGGTCGACACCGTCTCCGGAAGGTGTTTTCGCTGGTTGAAGCTCCGCCTGCGCAACCGACCTGCGCCTCCGGAGCTCTCTGGTCGGTCGGTTGCTTCGGCTGTGCCAACTCACGCTTGTCATCTGCAATCGCTCCGAATAAATTTGCACAAAATATCGGACACCACCTTTGAACCACACGACATCGTAAAAAAATGCCATCCTTTTACCGACTAATTCAGCGGGCATTTTACACCTGCTTACATTCTCCAGTTTTCGGGGCCAAACGCGCAACGCCAGCATAACCAACTTCTCTTCGATATCGAATTCGGAAAGGCGACAGGCTCCTTTTCAGAGGTCGGAAAGCGGCACGCCGGCACCTCCTCGGTAATCCCGGGGCGATACCCCGAAACGCGCCCGGAACTGCCGGTTGAAATTCGACAGGTTGTTGTAGCCGCAGCGCTGGGCGATTTCCAGAACCGACGCGGATGAATTCTTCAGCAGAGTCGCTGCCGCGTTGAGCCGCAGCCGCTGCAGATAGGGCTGCGGCGCACACCCCATCGCCCGATGAAACAGTTTGCGGAAATTCGATTCACTCGCAAAACAGAGTTCCGCAAGTTTCACCACATCGATCTCCTCGTTGTAGTTGTCATTCAAGTAGCGGAGCGCCGGCATGATGCGTTCGATCTCCTGATAGTCCCGCGGGGCGTCGGAGGACTCCCCGCCTCGATGGTAGCGGTTCAGCAGCAGCATGAGCCGCCAGGTCAGACTGCGAACCATCGAGCGGTAATGGTCCGGCCGGTCGCGGACTTCCAGAAGAATTTGAAGGATGCAGTGCGCGATCTCCGGATACGCTTCGCCGTCAATGATGTTCCGGAACGCAGAACCGCAATATTGCGACAACCGCAGGTTTTCAGAATAACTCCCGATGCTGTCCGCCAGCAGACGAACCGGGTCAAGATGGAGAAATCCCCAGCTCGTGGTGTTTCCGGGAGTTCCGCGCGCGATGTGCACCTCGTGCGTGTTGATGACAACCGCATCTCCCCCCTTAAACGGCAGAATCTTGTCGCCGATTAAAAAGAGACCGGTTCCGTCGAAGCAGTAACCGATTTCAAACAGGTCATGAATGTGCGGTCCGATATCCGGGTGTTCGTCCCGCGTATTGAAATCCGGAGTTCCCACGGGGAAATCATCGTCCACCGGAATCCGCTGCAACTGTTCGGTCAGATGCGATTTGCCGCTTTTTGATTGAATCCGCATAGTTTTTTGATTGTTTTCGCAAAGATATATTCTTTTCTTCAAGGTATAATATAAAGAGAGGAAATGCAAGAAAGAAAGTGGAAAAAAAGAAAAAATCAGCCGCGAAAGCGCTGGCTCAACGATTCCAAACGAGAGAAGGAGTTGGATGTATGAAACAGATTGTCATGGCCGGACCCCGTAAAAGCAAAATCATCGATGTTCCGATTCCGGAGATCACCGATGACCAGCTGCTGGTAAAAGTCACCTATACCGGGATGTGTCATTCGGAGTGGTATCCGTGGTCGACCGCAAAACCGGGCGAGGTCTTCGGGCATGAAACGGTCGGCGTCGTGGCAAAGTGCGGGAGAAACGTCACGGAGTTCAAAGAGGGCGATCGCGTCACCGGCCTCGGCGGCGGCGGCTACCGCGAATATATCGTCATGGAACCGGATAAAACCTGTCACGTGCCGGATAACCTCAAGGATGAGGACGCCATCGTCGAACCGCTCGCCTGCCTGCTCTCCGCCGCCATGAAAATGCCGTGGACCACGCTCGGCGACCCGATCGCGGTCGTGGGCACCGGCTACATGGGTCTCGGCATGATCTCGCTCTTCAAGGCGATGGGATACGGCGACATCGTCGCAATCGACAAGCGGCCGGAAGCACGCGAAAATGCGAAGAAAATGGGGGCGACTGAGGTCCTCGCTCCGGAGGAGATTCCGGCGGAGTACCGGCTTGACTGGAAGGCGATCGGCACGCCGGATCTGACACGGGACGGGCATAAGACCGATATTTTCGGCATCGGCTTCCCGCACGTGATGGAGTTCACCGGCACCGAAGACGGTCTGCAGCTGGCCGGCGAGCTGGTCTGTGCGCACGGTCGTCTCGGCATCGGCGGGTACCACAACGACGGGCTCCGCACAATCGACTACAAGCTGTGGAACTTCAAGGCGATTGACACCATCAACTGCCATGAGCGCCGGATCATGTACGAGGCGGGCCTCTGCCGGCGCTGCCTGATGCTGCTCTCGCGGGGCATCTGGAAGTTCACCGGGGTGACGACCCATTTCTACTCGATGGAGGAGTTCGACAAGGCCAACGAGGATATGGAGCTGCACCGCAGCAACTTCATCAAAGGCGTCGTCCGCTGCTGAAGACGCTTCCCGTGCACCGGCGGAGGCGGTCATCTCCTCCCGGAAAAACCGCCCCCGCAAAAAAAACGCCCGGCATGAAAACCGGGCGTTTTTTCCGGGGAGGTTAGCGATTGCTCCAGACCGCGCAGGAACAGGGCGGCATCCGCAGAAGCGCGGCACCAGGTGCGGCCTCCAGAACCGCACCGCCGCAGTCGATCACCTGCCGGAAACGGTCGGCTCCGGGGAGCGCAAACTCCACAGAGTTTTCCTTCTCCTCCGGGTTGACCGCAACCACCCAGCGCTCGTCCCCGAGGAAACGTTCGTAAACAAGCGGACTCTTCCCCTTGCTGCAATAGAGGCAGCGGAATCCGCCCCGGGAGCGGAGCGCCGGATTCGCCCGCCGCAGAGCGATCAGCTTGCGGGTGAAGGCGAGCAGCGATTCCGGGTCCTTCTCCTGCGTCTCCACGTCGGGGCGGCCCGGATCCGGATCGAGCGGCAGGTAGAACTTCTCCGGCTCCGCGGTCGAGAATCCCGCCTTCTCGCCCGGCGCCCACTGCATCGGCGTGCGGCACTCCGAACGGCTGTAGGAGCCCTCTTTGTTGCCGAGTCCGGCCACGTTCGCCATGCCGATTTCGTCGCCGTAGTAGACGAACGGCACACCCGGCAACAGCATCAGAAAGGTGTGGGTCAGACGGAGGTCGGCCAGCGACCGCTTCCCGCGGATGCGGCTCATGTCGTGGTTCGCAGTCGGAACCGCCACAAAGCCGCGGTCGCCGATGTGCGCGAGATTGCCGGTGAGCTCCTCGATGAAGCGCGAGGCGTCCCCCTTGCCGTTGCGGTTGAAGAAGCAGTTCTCCTTGAGGAAGAGATCGCGGAATCCCTCCTGCCCGAAGTGAATCATGAAGTCGATGTGGAATCCGGCGTCGATCGCCTTCGGCGGGCACGACCACTCGGAAATCAGCACCGCCTCCGGATAGTTCTCGTCGAGCCAGCTGCGGTAGTAGTGCCAGATCTCCCGGATTCCTTCGCCGTCCGGGTCGCCCTTCACCAGGCTGGGCGCCATGTCGACGCGGAAGCCGTCACAGCCGAGATCGAGCCAGAATTTCATGATGTTCTTCGTCTCCTCCCACACCCGGCGGACCGCAGGGTCGTCGGAGGATTTCTGCCACGGCATGGTCGGATCCGGCTTCTTGAATCCGTAGTTCAGCGCCGGCTGGCAGGCGAAAAAGTTGATCATGAAGTAACCGTTCCGCGGCTCCATTCCGGAGATGAACCGGTAGTCGCCGGTCTTCTCGCCCCAGCCGTCGGTCCAGACGAAGTAGTCGTCGTACGGCGTCTTCTCCGCCGAGGCGGAGGCCTTGAACCACGGGTGTTCGATTGAAGTGTGTCCCGCCACCAGGTCGAGAATCACCCGGATTCCCCGGGCGTGCGCCTCCTCGCAGAGGCGTTTCATGTCGTCGTTGGTGCCGTAGCGGGGGGCAATCCGGTAGAAGTCCGCCACGTCGTACCCCGCATCCATGAAGGGGGAGACGAAGCAGGGGTTGAGCCAGAGCGCGTTCACGTTCAGCGATTTGATATAGTCCAGACGGTCGATGATTCCGGGCAGGTCCCCGATTCCGTCGCCGTTGGTGTCCTGAAAGGACTGCGGATAGATTTCGTAAAAGACAGCGTCGTCAAGCCACGCAGGCGTACCCATAATTTTTCCTCCCTCTTGCATTTGTTTTTCGGGTGCTGTTTTTAATTTAACGGTCCCGGAACAATATTCAATTTGCAATTACCGGGAATTTGCACTATATTTCCGGGAAAAATCTACAATCAGGAGGAATACTCCCTGTGTCTATGGAAATTCTCTGCTCCGCCGAGGAGATCGCCCGGCAGATCGCCCGTCTCGGCCGGGAAATCACCGAATTCTACCGCAACAAACCGCTGACCCTGGTCTCGCTGATGAACGGCGCCCTCCCCTTCGCCGCCGATCTCATGCGCGCCATCGATCTGCCGCTCTACGTCGATACGGTCAGCGTCTCCAGCTATCACGACCGCAAGAGCAGCGGCGAACTGAATTTCCGCTCCTCTCTGAAACTCCCGCCAGAAGGGCGTCACATCCTGCTGGCGGACGAGGTGCTCGACACCGGCTGTACGCTCGCCTGTGTCGCGGAATATTTCCGCCGTCGCGGCGCCGCCTCCGTGCGCACCGCGGTCATGGTGGAAAAGATCCGCCCCCGGCCGGATGGCGTCGCGCATGCCGACTGGACCGGTGTGGTTCTGCCCGACCGCTACCTCGTCGGCTACGGGCTGGACGCCGATGAACTCTACCGGAATCTTCCCTGCATCGCCGCCCTCGTTCAGGAAAAATAGAACCACATGGCAAAAAAATCCGCCGCCCCGGCTCATTCCCGGGAATCGGCGGAATTTTTTTGTCCTTTCCGGACGTGCGGCGGAAATTACATCCAGTGCTTGAGCAGCTCCTCGCGCGACAGCGTGGTGAAGTAACTCGCCGGAATGTCGAGGATGGTGAACGCCCCCTTGCGCCCTTCGCGGGCGAGGCGGACCACCGCCCGGGCATGCGCCACAAGCACGTTGGCAGTCGCTTCCGGATTGCTCCCCCACTGACAGCGGTACTCGGCCAGAGCGGCATTGCCGTTGCCGGTCTTGCCGGCGGCAATCGCCAGTCCGTCATGCGGGAACCCCTTGTACTTTTCATCCAGCTCCTGCTGGCTGATGAAATTCACCGTCGTCTTATAGGGGGCGAAGTAACCGGGCATTTCCAGAATGGCGCGGGTGATCGCCTCTTTGTCAGCCCCCTCCTCGACGACGACGAAACATTCACGCGTATGCATGTCGCCGGGCTGGAAATCGGGATTTTCCCCACGGCGCACCCGTTCGATCGCCTCGGGGATCGCATGGGTGAACTGCCGGGCGTCCTTGACCCCCGGAATCGTCCGCAGCGCGTCGGAGTGACCCATGCTCAGTCCGCCCTTCGGCCCGAGACCGTAGAATCCATAGGCGCGCGCGCCGGGGATGAAGGCGCCGCCGAGCACCCGCTCCAGCGAGAAAATTCCCGGATCCCAGCCGGTCGAAATGACCGACACATGCCCGGCCGCCTTCGCCGCGGCGTCCATCTCAGCGAAATATTCCGGAATCCGGCTGTGATTGTCGAAGCTGTCCACGGTGTTGACCAGCTTCGCCATCATCGGCCCCTGCTTGGGCAGATCGTTCTTGGAACCGCCGCAGAGGATCGCCACATCGGGGCGGAACGCGGCCAGCCACGCTTCGCTGTCGGCGATCGGCATCACCGGGATATCGGCAAGCTCCTTTTTCACCCGTTCGGGCGAACGGCTCACGACGCCGACCAGTTCCATATCCGGATTGTTGCGAATCGAAGCGAGCACTCCGCGACCGACATTGCCGAACCCGGCAATCACTACTCGAATTTTCTCCATCGTACATCACACTTTCCTGTAGTTTTGAATATTCCTTTAATGTAGCGGAGAAAGCTGTTTTTTCAATCGAATTTCGAAAATAAAATTCTCCGGGGGGAATCCCGGTTGCGTTTCAGCCGTTTCCGGTGTATAGTATTGCAACAAGAATAAAAGGCCGGCCCGGAGCTGTTCCCGCCGGCAGAAACAACCATGGACGTGATATCGAGAAAATGAAACGATCCACCGAAAAAGAGGTTTGTCCGCAGGAGATTCCCCCCCACTTCCCGGTCAAAGCGCCGGAATACTACAACTTCGGCTACGACGTCGTCGACGAATGGGCCAGACGCGACCGCAATAAGCTCGCGATGATCTGGGCCAACCAGAAGGGGGAGGAGAAGCGGTTCACCTTCCACGACATAAGCAAGCTCTCCAACCAGGCGGCCAATCTGCTGATCAAGCTCGGCATCACCGCCGGAGACCGCGTCTTCATCATGCTGCCCCGGCTGCCGGAGTGGTGGATCTTCTCGCTGGCGCTGATCAAGCTCGGCGCGGTGCAGTGCCCCTCCCCGACGCTGCTGACCAGCCAGGACATTCAGCATCGAATCCGCTACGGCAGATTCAAAATGGTCATCACCGACTCGGAAAACGCTCACAAGTTCGACGAGATCTACGACGACTGCCCCTCGCTGGCCATCCGGCTGCTGGTGGATGGCAAACGCCCCAACTGGATCAGCTACCGGGCTGAAATCGCCGGTCCGAACAGCACGCTTTCGCGCCACGCGGTCAAGAGTCCGGTCAAAATCCGGACCCGTTCCAGCGCGCCGATGCTGCTGATCTTCACCAGCGGTACGAGCAAGTATCCCAAGATGGTGATGCACAACTACGCCTATCCGCTCGGTCACCAGATCACCGCGGAACTCTGGCACAACCTCAAGCCGAACGACCTGCACATGACCGTCTCGGATACCGGCTGGGGCAAGAATTTGTGGGGCAACTACTTCGGCCAGTGGATCATCGGGACCTGCCTCTTCATCTACGACATCCGCGGCAAGTTCCACGCCGACGAACTTCTGCCGCTGATTGAGAAGTACGAGCTCACCAGCTTCTGTGCGCCGCCGACCGTCTACCGGATGATGACGCTCAACGACATCGGCCGCTACGACTTCACCGAGTTGCGCGAATGCACCACCGCGGGCGAACCCATGCAGACCGAAACCATCCGTCTGTGGAAGGAGAGCACCGGGCTCACCATCCGCGAAGCCTACGGCCAGACCGAAACCGTCTGCATGATCGGCACCTTCCGCTGGGTGAAGCCGAAACCGGGTTCGATGGGCGTCCCCGCCCCCGGCTGGAAGGTGGAGATCCACGACGAAGAGGGCAAGCCGGTCAAGCAGGGCGAAGACGGCCGGATCGCGGTCAAAATCTCCGACGGCGACCGTCCGGTGGGGCTCTTCGACAAGTACCTTTACAACGAGCCGGAAAACAAGGCCTGTTTCATCGGCGATTACTACTACACCGGCGACCGCGCCTATCAGGATGAGGACGGCTATTTCTGGTTCGTCGGCCGCACCGACGACATCATCAAGAGTTCCGGCTACCGCATCGGCCCGTCCGAGGTGGAAGACGCCATCTCGCATCATCCTTCGGTGCTGGAAGTTGCGGTAGTGGGCGCGCCCGACCCGCTGCGCGGCGCACGGGTCAAGGCCTACATCGTGCTGCGCCCGGAATTCGAGGCGACCGAATCGCTTGTGCGCGAGATTCAGAACTTCGTCAAGAAAGAGACGGCGCCGTACAAGTATCCGCGTGAGATCGAATTCGTCCGCCAGATGCCGAAGACCTTCTCCGGCAAGATCAAGCGCGACGTCCTCCGGCACCACGCCGAAACCGGGGAAGGTTGGGAACACTGAATTCCGGCCATCCCTTCCACAGCGGGAGAATGGAGCCGATGCGGCACTCCAGAGGGAAAAAACAGCGCATCCGGCGCCAGCGCGGCGCATCGCTTCTGGAGGCGATGATTGCGCTGTGCATCCTCTTCCTGCTCTTCTTCGGCCTGCTCCAGATTTTTCACTGGAGCGTGGCCGAACTGTTCTGTGAATATGCCGCCCACTACTCCGCCAAAGGGCTGGCGCTCGGCTACCGCCCGGAGCTGGCCTGGCGTTCCGGACGGGTGGCGGCCATCGGCATCTCCGGCCCGCTGGAGGGCGGCGACGCCATCGGCGGCGAAGAGCGGGAGCTGGCGGAGCGCTACATGACCCGCGGCGACGAAAGCGGCATCCGCTACCGTTACTGGCTTCCGCGGGCGAATTCGGAAATACCGGAGTTGCGGTTGCGCGGCCGCAGCGATCTTCTGCAGAATGACATCGGCGTGATCTCCTCCACGGTGGAACTTCACAATGCGCCGCTGCTTCACCCCAATCTGGCGACTCCGCTGGGCATCGCCGAGCCCCCCTCCCCTTCCGCCACGGTCCGCACCCGCGACTATTCGCGGCTCTATCTGGAGGAGTGACGCATCATGGCTTCAAGATCCTCCCGCGGCGGCACCGGCGAAAACGGTCAGGTACTGGTGGTCGGCATTCTCATGCTTCTGATTCTGCTGATCGCGCTGTTCTTTCTCTTCGACCTGCACAACGTCATGCGGGCGAAGTTCAAAACCGAAACCGCCCAGCAGGCGGCGGCGCTGGCCGGGGCAGACTGGCAGCGGGCCTCGCTCAACCTGATCGGCGAAATCAACCTCATCAAAGCGGCGGAAACCCTGCTGGAAACGGACAACCGCTGGGAGGAGTTTTCACCACTCGCCCCTACGGCGGGCGACCGGTACACGCTGGAGAACGCACAGCGGCTCAACGCCCGGCTCGCCCTGCTTACCGAAATGCAGGCGCGGATCAGCTTCATCGGGCCGCTGATCGGATTTGCCGCGGCACAGCAGGCCGCAAAGGCGAACGGACTCAATCCGGTCACCAGCCTCGACTTCTACCGGGAGCTTCTGCTCACCGACCGGAGATACTTCCCAGAACAGGGAGGCGCGCCGGAGTACATTCACGGTTACCGCTGGCGGCTGCCCTACCTTGCGTTGATCAGCGCGATCGACAGCAACGGCGTCGCGGTCTACCCCAACGCGCGCCTGACCGGGACGCCGCAGGTTTCGCCCGCCGCCATCGGGGAGGAAGATCTTTACGAAGAGATCCTCCGGCACGCCGGAGAGATCGCCGACGGCGATCCCCCGGTGCAGAGCCACTGGTTCGGCGCCATCTATCACTTCGTCAAATGGAGCGACGAACAGTTCCGCGGCAAGTGGTGGGATATCGACTACTCATTTGCCGACTTCCCCGGGGAGAGTGAAATTTTCACTCTGGGGCTGCAGTACGATTCGGTGACGGAGAGCCCCTGGTACGCCGGATACGGCTATGCGGAGAATTCCGCAACGCTGGAAAAACTTCTGCACGACGAAACCATCCGTCCTGACGAAAGCCGCCGCGCCTGGGAGGCTGTCGGCGTGCAGTTCAACTGGTGCCGTTACGCCGATGACTGGTATCCGGACTACTTCCGGGCGCGAAACAGCAGTTACGACGAGGACCATTTCGACTACTGGTTCGGCGGAACCGCCCTGCGCCGTCCCATCCGGCCGCAGTATGTCTACGAAGGCCCCGCCGCCTATGCGGAGGGGAGCGTCGACGTCGGCCTCACGACGCAGTACAGCGTTGGCGGCAGTTCGTCGAAGTCCGCCGATTTCGACGCAAGATTTCAGGAGCGGAAACGGGATGCCGTCCACATCGGCAGCCGTCGCACCAGCCGTTCCGCCGCCGCCGGGTTCTCCGGCTACCGCGCCGGAGCTATCGCCAAGGCGTTGGGGGAACTGCCGGACGAAACGCCGCCGATCGCGATTCCGCTGGTGCTGCCGGTCTTCACCGACGTTTCGATCATGCCGACCTACATGCCGCTGCCGGAAAACTTCAACGTGCTGCAGGGCGCAAACTCGCCGCTCATGCGCTTTTTAAGCTGGCTGGCGGACAAAAGCTCCCTGTGGGACAACAGCTCCCCGCCGGCCTCGACGGAAGCCTACCTCAAACTGCTTCAACATCTCGCCGACGGGAAAAACTTCCGCTTCTACGGCTGGAACCAGAACTTCGACCAGGCGGCATTCGACGAACGCTGGCGGGATCACCTCACCCGCTATCTGCGGGAGCGCGAAACGCTCGTCTACAGCCAGGAGACTCCCGACGGCCCGGGCTGGCTGCAGGAACCCAAGCTCTGCGGCGGCAGTGAGACAAATTTTGCACCGCGCGAGGAGCGGGTGACCGACTACCGCAACGGCGGAACCGCCCTGCGCATCTATCCCGGCGGCAGCGGCGGGTACTATGTGGTGGATTCGCGCGGCCACATCATTACCAACGACGAAAGCGATCCGACCGTCCGCGGGGAATCGGTCGGCGGAGGCGGAGGCGGCGGAGGCGGCTGGTCCTCCGGACCCGGTTCCGACACGATGCCCGGGCCGCCCCGGCTGTAGGAAGAAAGAGAGGGAATACCATGAAAATCCATCGCAGACGGGAGTCCGGCCAGGCGACGATTGAACTTGCGGTTATGCTGACCGCGGTGACCGCCGTGCTGCTCGGCATCGTGATGCTCGCCGGCGTCATGGTCGCCGACAACCGGCAGCTTCTGGAGGCAAAGCTCTCCGCGGAACTCCGCGCCGGAGATGCGGACACGCCCGCGTGGCGTTCGGAAAACGAACTCGGCTTCTGGAGCTACGGCAGCTACTCGGTGAACGGCAGGCATTACGCCACCATCCCCTTCTCCTCCGGCGACCGGCTCGGGCAGGTGAATGCAACCGTTCTCGACGCAGTTCCCGGGCAGTTCTCCACCCCAGCCTATTCCCGCCAGGAGAACTACAGCTACCGCTGGAAATCGCCGGCTTCGTTTCACCCGTCGCTCAACAGCGACTTTTCCACCGATCCCGGGAATGCGCTGGAATCCGCCGATCTGGTGGCGGGGAGCGGCACGGAGCTCGACCCGGTCTCCGGCTTCGACCGCGGCCGGCGCGACAACGCCTCCAACGCACTGCGCGCGGCGTTCTCCGTCTGGTTCGGCAGCCGGATTTCACACGATTTTCTCTCGGGGAAACCCTCCAATCAAGTCTATATGCCGCGAACTACAATCCGGAGCAACTCCTTATGAAATTTGTCATCGCCCCCGACTCCTTCAAAAACTGTCTGCGCTCTCCGGAGGTCTGTTTCCGGCTGGCCGCGGGAATCCGCTCTTCCGCTCCGGCGGCGGAACTGGTGCTCCTGCCGCTGGCGGACGGCGGCGAAGGCACCACCGAGGCGGCCGCCGAAGCGGCCTCGGGCGAACTCCACACCGCCGCGGTCACCGGCCCCTTCGGCGAACCGGTCCAAGCGCCCTTCGCCCTTCTGCCGGATGGTTCCGCCGTGTTCGAAATGGCCTCCGCGTCCGGTCTGGAGCTCACCTGCGGCAGGCTTGACCCGATGCGGGCCACCACCTGCGGCACCGGGGAGCTCTTCCGTCACCTGCTCGATCTCGGAGTGCGCGACTTCGTCATCGGCATCGGCGGCTCCGCCACCGTCGACGGCGGCGCGGGAATGCTTCAAGCGCTGGGCGTGAAACTCTTCACCCGTACCGGCACGCTCCTGCCGCCCGGCGCAGGCGGCGGCACTCTGCCGGAGGTGGCGCAGGTGGATGGTTCCAGGCTCGATCCGCGCCTTGCGAAGAGCCGCATCCGCATCGCCTCCGACGTCAACAATCCGCTCTGCGGAGCCCGGGGAGCCGCTCCGGTGTTCGGGCCGCAGAAGGGCGCCTCTCCGGAAGAGGTGAAACAGCTCGACGCGGCACTCGCGCACTGGGCGGCGCTCTGGCATGACGACGGCACTGCGCCGGGCGACGGCGCCGCGGGCGGACTCGGCTTCGCCCTCCGGAAAGTACTCGGCGGCAAAATGGAGTCCGGCGCGGAGCTGATGCTCGAACTGATCGAATTCGACCACAAGGCCGCCGGGGCGGACTTCATCCTGACCGGAGAAGGCCGCAGTGACGATCAGAGCCTCGCCGGAAAACTTCCGGGCGCCGTCGCCCGCCATGCCCGGAAACTCGGCATTCCGGCCATTCTCGTCTCCGGAGCGCTCGGCCCCGGCTCGGAAGAGCTGGAGAAGGAGTTCGCGGCCTGCTTCAGCATCGCCGCCGGCCCCGGCCCGCTCCCGGAAGCACTTGGTGCCGCGCCCCGCAACCTCACCCGGATCGGCCGGGCGATCGGCGCATTGACTATGAACAGAACTACGGAGAACATTCATCCATGAGCATCGCCATTCTATCCACCGGAACTGAACTTCTGAAAGGAACCATTCTCAACACCAACGCGGGATTTCTCTGCCGCCGTCTCGCCGCCGCCGGACTTCGTCCGGTGCTGGAACTGACGGCCGGAGATCATCCGGCGGAAATCACCGCCGCGCTGGGCGACGCGCTCCGCGCCGCCGACACCGTCCTCATCACCGGCGGTCTCGGGCCGACCCGCGACGACCTCACCCTCGATGCGGTGAGCCGTTTCTTCGGGCTGGAGCTGGAAATCGATCCCCTTCTGGCGGAGAAGGTGGAGCAGTTCTGGAGCCGCCGTCACGACGGGCGGCGCGCCCCGAAAACCGTCCTCCGGCAGGCGCGGGTGCCGCATGGCGCGACCATTCTGCCGAACGCGAACGGTTCCGCATCCGGCATCCGCATCGACACCGAATACGGCGGGCGGATGCGGCGGATTTTTCTGCTGCCCGGCCCTCCCGCCGAACTCGAGCCGATGGCGGAAGAGTCGGTCATTCCGGCCGTCGCCGCGTATGAAGCGGGGGCCGGCCACGAATATACGCAGGGATTTCTGGCCGCCGGATGCGGCGAATACTCCGTTCAGCTCCGGCTGGAGAAACTGCTCCGCGACCGGCCGGTGGAACTCGCCTACTGCGCCCGGCCGGAGGGAACCCGGGTCTTCGTTTCCGGCTCCGCTCCGGCGGAGGTCGAAGCGGCGGTGGAGGAGGCTCGAACCGAACTCGGCGACGCCGCGCTCCCGGCCGGTTCTCTCGACCTGGTGACGGCGATCGCCGCCCTGCTCGAGAAACGGCAACTCACACTGGTCACTGCGGAGTCCTGCACCGGCGGCAGAATCGCCGGCATGCTCACCGACCATGCCGGAATCTCCTCGGTCTTCAAAGGCGGCGCGGTGGTCTACAGCAATGAACTCAAACACACCCTGCTCGGCGTTCCGGAAGAGCTGCTCGCCCGCTTCGGCGCAGTCAGTGCGGAGTGTGCCGAAGCGATGGTGCGCGGCGCGACGGAACGCCTGGCGGCCGACTGCGCCGTCGCAGTGACCGGCATTGCCGGGCCGGGCGGCGGCACGCCCGAAAAACCGGTCGGACTGGTCTACATCGCGGCCAAGGTCGGGGAAGAGCTCCGGGTCGGGGAGTTCCACTTTTCCGGGGACCGGCGGCGGGTTCGCGAAAGCACGGCCGCGCGGGCGCTGCTGCTGCTGTTCGGCCTCCTGAGCGGCAAGGAAGGTCAAACCTTTCTCCCGCCACCGCAGAAATCCCTGCGGCCGGAAGAGCGGTAATCGAGCGGCGCCAGACCGGTTTCCCGGCGGAAGGCGCGGGAGAAATAGGCCGGATCTGCAAATCCGGCGCTCTCCGCGACCTCCGCCACCGGCATATCGGTGTTGTGAAGCAGTTCAGCCGCGTAGCGAATCCGCAACCGGGTGAGGTACTTCATCGGCGTGGTTCCGATCATGCCGGAGAAGTGATGAAGCAGGGAATTTTCCGACATCGCGGCCATCCGGGCCAGCTCCTCCAGGCGGATCTGCCGCTGAAAGTTCCCGTTCAGATAGCGGACAACGCGGTCGACCCCTCCCCGGGCCGGCGGCGCCTCCTCCGGTTTGCCCCCGCAGAGGTCCGCCAGCAGACTCAAGATCACCATGAGATAGCCCATCATCCGGCAGCGCCGCCCGGGTGCGTCCCCCTGCTCGATGCGGATGATCTCCTTCAGACAGCCGCGGACCTGCCGGAACACGCCGGGCGGCAACGTCAGGCGCGGATATCCCCCCAGCCGTTCGAAGGTCTCCACATCGGTCATGAAAAGGCGCCGGTATCCCGGGTGGGTGTAGAGATCGAGGAGCTGCAGCGGCAGCCGGTGCGGCGCGAAAAGCAGATTGATGAGCCGGCACTTCGCCGCCTCCTCATAGCCGTGGAGTCCCCCTTCGGGAATCACCAGGACATCTCCCCGGCGCACCCGCTCCAGCCCGAACGGCGTGCGGTGCCCCACCTCGCCGCCGGTGAGAAAGGCCACCTCGACGAACCGGTGCCCGTGCAACGCGGTGTCCCCCTGCTCCTCGACGAAACTCCACAGCGGAAACTCTTCGCCGCTGAACCGGGCGATGTCGTGGATCGTCGGATTCAACGGAATCCGCATGGCCCCCTCCCCTCACTCTTATTCTTTTCTGCCACAAAAAAACGCCCGGGCACGGATACGACACCATCCCCGGACGAATTCGACGTCATCATCAGCCGTTTAAAGAAACTTATTTCTTCTCCTTCAACAGCTTGTCGACACCGGCACGCTTGACGCACACGCAGAGCAGCTCCATGGCGGTCCGCAGTTCATCAAGCGTCGGATAGGTCGGAGCAATCCGGATGTTGCGGTCGCGCGGATCCTTCTTGTAGGGGAAGGTCACCCCCGCACCGGTGAGCTTCACCCCCGCCTCCTTCGCCATTTCCACCGTCGCCTTCGCACAGCCGTCGAGCGTGTCGAGCGCGACGAAATAGCCGCCTTTCGGCTTCGTCCAGGAGGCGAGTCCGGTTCCGCCGAGCTCCCGCTCAAGCGTCTCGAGCACGATATCGAATTTCGGCTTCAGCTCTCCGGCCAGCAGCCGCATATGCGCCTTCACTCCTTCGGCGTCCTTCAGGTAGCGGACGGTGCGGAGCTGATTGAGCTTGTCATGCCCGATGGTCTGCACCGACATATGCTTGCGGACCTCTTTCAGATTGGCGGGGGAGCTCGCCATCATGGAGATTCCCGCCCCCGGGAAGGTGATCTTCGAGGTCGAGAAGAAGTAGAAGACACGGTCCGGATTCCCGGCCGCTTCGCAGGCGGCGAAGATATCCTTGATCTTCTCTTCGGCATAGATGTGGTGGACTCCGTAGGCGTTGTCCCAGAAGATGCGGAAGTCCGGCGCGGCGGTCTTCATCCGGGCGAGCCGGTCCACCGTCTCATCACTGTAGCAGATCCCCTGCGGGTTGGAGTAGAGCGGCACGCACCAGATGCCCTTGATCGCCTCATCCCCGGCGACCAGCTTTTCCACCATGTCCATATCCGGACCGGTTTCCGTCATCGGGATGACGATCATTTCGATCCCGAGATCCTCGCAGATGGAGAAGTGGCGGTCGTACCCGGGGCTCGGGCAGAGGAACTTCACGACCGGCAGCTTGCGCCACGGCTCATGGCCGCCGGTGCCGAAGACGTAGAGCCGCATCATCGTGTCGTACATCAGGTTCAAACTGGAATTTCCGCCGATGATGATCTTGTCCACATCGATGCCGAGCAGCTCGGAGAAGAGGTGACGCGCCTCGGGAATTCCATCCAGACCGCCGTAGTTGCGGGCGTCGACGCCGTCGCTGGTCACGTAGTTGTCAAGTTTGTCGAGAATCCCATTCGTCAGGTTGAGCTGAGTTCCGGAAGGCTTGCCGCGCGACATGTCAAGTTTCAGATTCTGCGCCACGTACCCGGCATACTGCCGGTCCAACTCCGCCTTGAGTTCGAGAAGTTCCGCTTCCGAACATCTGGTAATATCACGACTCATAATAACTCCTGTTGCTGCGACACCCTCCGGATTCCCGCAATGCGGGCGGTCTCCATCCGCTCCGCCGAACCCCTTTCTACATCCGGGCCCCGGAGGCATCAAAATATTTAATATATCGCCGCCCCGGATATTTTTCAATCGGGGAAGAGCATTCAGAACTTTTTTTCCCGAACTATTTTACATCGAGCATCCGCCGGATCGGGCGGACCGCCGCCTCGGCCAGCGCCGGATCCAGCTCGATTTTCTCGGTCATGTCGCGGAGCGAAACGTAGAGATCATTCAGCGTGACCTTCTTCATATCGCAGCAGACCATCGCCGGCTCCAGCGGCAGAAACTCCTTGCCCGGATTCTCCTTGCGCAGACGGTGGAGGATCCCCTGCTCCGTACCGATGATGAACCGCTTTCCGGAAGATTCCCGGCAGAAGCGGAGGATTCCGGCGGTGCTCAGCGCTTCGTCCGCGGCATCCACCACCTCGACCCGGCATTCGGGGTGAACCAGCACCGGAGCGCCCGGCGCGGCGGCCCGCGCACGTTGGATCATTTCGACCGTCACCTGATCGTGAATCGGGCAGCACCCCGGCCAGAGCTCCATCTTGCGGCCGAGCTTTTTCATCATGTTTCCGCCGAGGTTGCGGTCCGGCAGGAACACGATCGGGCGATCCTGCGGAATCGAACGGATGATCTTCTCCGCATTGCCCGACGTGCAGCAGATATCCACCAGCGCCTTGACCCGGGCGGTGCTGTTCACGTAGGCGACGAAGACCGCGTCGGGATTCTTCCGGCGGCAGGCGGCCACCTCGTCGGGATCGGCCATATCGGCCATCGGGCAGCCGGCGTCGGATTTCGGCAGCAGCACCGTCGACTGCGGCGAGAGCAGCTTCGCCGTCTCCGCCATGAACCGGACGCCGCAGAAGACGATCACCTCCGCATGGACCGATTCGGCCTTGATGCTGAGCTCCAGAGAATCCCCCGTGAAATCGGCGAGATCCTGAATCTCGGGAGCAACGTAATTGTGCGCGAGAATCACCGCGTGACGCTCGCGCTTCAACTCCTGAATGCGCTTGCTGATATCATCCATTTTCTTTTCTCCTGTCCTCTGTTTCAAACGTTGTACCCCGCCGTCATCCCCATAATATAACACCGGAACCGGGAAATGGAAAGTCAGCCCCCGGTCAGAGGGTGCCGAAGATGCGGTCCCCGGCATCGCCGAGACCGGGCAGGATGTATTTGTGCTCGTTGAGGCCGGCATCGAGCGAGCCGGTATAGACCTTGACATCCGGATGCAGCTGCTTCATCCGGTCGCGCCCCTCGGGAGCGGCGAGGATGGTGATCACCACGATGCGCGAGAATCCGTTCCGCTTGAGCACGTCGACGGTCGCGGCAAGCGAACCGCCGGTGGCCAGCATCGGGTCGACCACCACTGCCAGCGAATCCGGCCCCGCGGCGGGCAGTTTGCAGTAGTACTCCTTCGGCTCGGCGGTGACGTGGTCGCGCTCCAGCCCGACGAATCCGACCGTCGCGTCGGGAACCAGTTTGAGAATGCCGTCGAGCATGCCGATGCCCGCCCGGAGAATCGGCACGATCGCCACATCGTTCCGGATACGGCAGCCGGTGGTTTCACACAGCGGCGTCTTCACCGGAATCTCCTCCGTCTCCAGATTCTTCAGCGCCTCGTAGGCGATGAAGCAGGTGATCTCCCCGACATATTCGCGAAAATGTTTCGAATCGGTTGCTTCATCCCGCAACAGGGAGAGTTTCGCCCTGACGCAGGGATGGTCCACTACAAAAAACATCGTATCTTCCTCCCTTCCGGGTCGGTCGCACCGCGTTTTCCGGATTGCGGATGCGCCGCCGGGCAGGCTAATGTACCACCGCATCGCACGTTTTTCAATCCGCTCCGGCGGAAGGGAGGAAAAAGGAGCGGGATTTTCCTCGCCCCCGGTTGCTTTTCCTCCCGCTTCGCGCTATACTATATCCGGCGAAAAGGCGGAGAGGCCATGAAAACATTTCACCTGAAAGATTTCAAATCCGGCAAACTGCCGATCGCGCTCAACATTCAGCGCTGGAAAAAGGACAACGTTTCCAACGAGCATCTCCACGACTGCGTCGAGGTGGTCTACGTGCTCTCCGGCAACGGCGTCAACTTCATCAACAACATGACCTACCCGACCATCGCCGGGGATCTCTATGTGATTGCGCGCGGGGCGACGCACACCTTCTACTCGAATACGGAGCTGGTCTTTTACAACCTGATGTTTCACCTCGCGCTGTTCAGCGCGAAAGAGCAGGAGTATTTCCGGGAACACCCCGGGTTTCAGGAGCTTTTCGAATCCCGGGAACGCAATGTGCGGTGCAAACTCTCCCTTCCCCCGCCCGCGGCGGAGCGGCTCCGCACTCTCTTCGACCGCCTCCGGGAGGAGCTCACCGGAACCGCCCCCGGCGCACAGCTGGGGGCAAAAGCATACCTGACACTGCTCATCAATGAGATCTGCCGCTGCCGGGAAGCGCTCCGCAAAGCGCCGTCCAGCCTCACCTGCGGCGACAATCCGTTCAACTCCCTGAGCCGCATCATCGAATACATCAACAGCAGTTACCTCCGGCCGTTCGATCTGGAGCAGGCGGCAGCCGCCGCCGGGCTCAGCCCCTCCTACGTCGGGGAGTTCTTCCGGGCGCGGACCGGGGTGCCGCTGGTGCGCTACCTCAGCGTCCTGCGGGTGGAGAAGGCTCAGCAGCTGCTCCGGGAGCGGCCGGAGTGGAGCATCACGGAAATCGCCTCCCGCTGCGGGTTCGAAGACTCCAGTTACTTCACCCGGGTCTTCCGGAAAATCACCGGCAGAACACCCCGCGATTATCGGAAATTTATCGGAAAATAAACCGGCCGTCACCGAAGAATTTTCCACGAAAAATCCTGTTTTTTCCCTTTTCGGTTATAGTTTGCCGCCGGAAAGCAATGTATATTCCTCATCAGACCGCCGGAACAGGCGGTTTCAGAACCGGCAAACAACAGGAGGGAGATCAGATGTTCGGCGAAAAGGTTCCATCGAGTGAATTCATCAACCGCGGCGAATACCGGGACAAGGTGCTCGGCTGCTGGACCGGCAAAAACATCGGCGGCACGCTCGGCGCCCCCATGGAGGGACGCCGCGAAATCTTCGACGTCAATTTCTACGTTCAGGATCTCAAAGGCAAGCCCGCCCCCAACGACGACCTCGACCTTCAGCTCATCTGGCTGCTCGCGGTCGAAGAGAACGGCATCTATCAGGTCAACGAACGGGTCCTCGGCGAATACTGGCTCAACCACATCACCGGCCCCTGGAATGAATACGGCATCGGCAAGGTGAACATGGCCAACGGGCTCGTTCCCCCGCTTTCGGGCGCCTGCAACAACGACCAGTGGAAGAACAGCAACGGCGCCTGGATCCGTTCCGAAATCTGGGCCTGCCTCTTCCCCGGCGCCCCCGACGACGCGCTGGAGTTCGCCTGGTGCGACGCCTGCGTCGACCATGCCGGTGACGGCATCTATGCGGAACTCTTCACCACCGCGATGGAATCCGCCGCCTTCGTCGAAAGCGACATCCGCAAACTGATCGACATCGCCCTGGCGAAGATTCCCGCCGACTGCCGCGTCGCCCGCAGCGTCGGCATCGCCATCCGGGAGTATGAAGCCGGGCACGACTTCAAAACCGCCCGCAACGCGGTCGTCGAAGACAGCGCCGATCTCGGCTGGTTCCAGGCGCCCGCCAACGTCGCCTTCGCGGTCATCGGGCTGCTCTACGGCGAAGGGGATTTCGGGCGCAGTCTCTGCTATGCGGTCAACTGCGGCGACGACACCGACTGCACCGGAGCGACGGTCGGGGCCGTCCTCGGCATCGTCAAGGGCCGTTCCGGCATCCCGGCCGAATGGATCGAGCCGATCGGCGAAACCATCCGCACGGTGGCGATCGATCCCTTCCACGCGGAAGCTCCGACCGACCTCGACGAGCTGACCGAACGGGTGCTCCGCTGTACCGAGGAGACCCAGATGGCCAATCCCACTCTGCCGCGCCTGACCGACGGGCCGACTGCGATTTCGGAAAAACTCCGCGCCTCTTTGCTCTCGGGCGAACAGGTCGAACGGCGGCTCTGGAAAAAGTCCTCCTTCGCCTTCCGCACCGATTGCCCGTTCGGCAAGGTCGAAGTGGAATACCTCGACGGCGTGGAGGCAACTCCCGGCGAAACGAAACGGCTCCGTCTCGCGCTCCGCAATCCGCACCTGGAAAACAAAATCTGCTACTTCGACTGGAACCTTCCCGAAGGGTGGAGCGTCAAGCAGGGCGAACAGCAGGTTCTCGGAATCCGTTACGGGGCCGTTTCGAGCATCGAAGTGGAACTGACGGTCGGGGAATTCGACAGCGCCTACGTCTATCTGCCGCTGGCGGTCCGGATTTCCGGCCGGAACTATCCGACGTTCATCACCGTACCGTTCCAGTACCGCGACAGCGTCAGGGCCACGCTGGAAAAACCGGACTCCCTCTACTGGGACAACCATGACCGGATGCTCGCCCGTCGCGCCCGGTAATTTCCAACTCGCCTTTTTTATCCGCCGACTCCGCAAATACGGAGCCGGCGGAGAAGTTTTTTTACGACAGCTTAATTTTGAGGAAAATACCCGATGTCTCCCGTCAAGGATCAGCTCCACATTCTTCCGCCCGGCGGCGTTTCGCTCCGCGGGCGCCTCGGCAAAGCTCTGGAAAAGAGCGTCAACCACCGTTTGAAAAAGGTGAATTACGATCACCTCGTCGCGCCGTTCCGCGACAGGAATGAACGGGACGGCCGCTGGAGATGCGAATTCTGGGGGAAAATCGTCCGCTCGGCAATCCGCTCCTGGCACGCCGTGCCGGACCCCGGACTGGAGCAGTTGATCCGCAAGACGGTTCACGACCTCTGCGCCACGCAGACGCCCGACGGCTGCATCAGCTCCTACCCAGCCGAACTCCAGACGAAGGACTGGGACATCTGGGGCAGAAAATACGCTCTGCTCGGCCTCTGCCGCTACTACCGGGAGATCGAACGCTCCGAAGAGGTCCGCCACGCCGTCGCCCGCTGTCTTGACCACCTGATGACCCAGGTCGGTCCGGAGGCGCAGCGCATCGTCGATTGCGGCCACCACACCGGACTGGCCGCCTCCTCGCTCCTCGGCGCGGTGGTTGCCGCCGCCCGGGTCACCGGCGAAAAACGGTTTCTCGACTACGCCAAATGGATCGCTGCCCAGGGCGGCTCCACCGAAGGAGACATCTTTGCGCTCGCCCGGCGCGGCACAGCGCCCGCCGAACTCGGCAACGGCAAGGCGTATGAGATGACCTCCTGCTTCGAAGGGCTGCTCGAACTCTACCGCGAAACCGGCGATCCGGAACAGCTCGACGCGGTGCTGAAATACTTCCGTGCCGTGCGCGACCGGGAGCTCTTCATCACCGGCGCCGGCGGCCTCAAGGACATGTGGGGCGAATTCTGGTACGAAGGACGCCGCAACCAGACCCGGAGCGACGCAGGTTCCCTCGGGGAGACCTGCGTCACCACCACCTGCATCCGCTTCTTCGGGCAGATTCTCCGCCTGACCGGCGAGCTCAGCGCCGCCGATGAAATGGAACGCGCCCTCTACAACGGCATCCTCGGCGCGATGGTGCCGGACGGCAGCTGGTGGCTCCACGCCAACCCCACTCCGCTGGCCGGAAGCAGCTTCAAGAAGCGGGCCGGCGATCAGATTCCGGGCTACGGCGAGGACTGCTGTGTCGCGCAGGGGCCGGAGGCATTGGCGACCGCGGCCTGCTACGCGGTCATGCATACCGAAGAGGGGCCGGCGGTGCTCTTCTACGAACCGTGCGAAGCAAAAATTCCGCTCGCGGACGGCAGTGAAGCGGCTCTTTCGATCACGGGGAACTATCCGGACGGCGCCACCGCGGCGATCACGGTTTCACTCCCGGCGCCCAGGCGGTTCCGTCTGAAACTGCGCGTGCCCGCCTGGAGCACCCGCACCCGGATCCGCGTTGCCGGAGAAGAGATTCCCGCCCGCCCCGGCACCTTCGCCGAAATCGACCGTCTCTGGACGACGGGAGACCGGGTGGAGCTGGAGTTCGACCTCCGGTTCCGCGCCGTCCCGGCCCCGGATGGCGGAGCGCTTCTCGCGGCGATGCGCGGCCCGGTTCTCTTTGCCCGGGATTCCCGTCTCGGCGAGCTGGACACCCCGGTTTCTCCGGAAGAGATTGAAAACGCGCAGGAAATTCCGGCCGAACCGGAGTTCGCCCGGCTCTGCCGCCTCCCCGACGGCAGCAAACTGTGCGATTACGCCTCCGCCGGCAACCGGTTCACGCCGGAGAACACTCTGCGTGTCTGGCTGCCGAAGCGTTGAAGTGCAAGGAGAATTTCACTTTCCGAAGTGAAAGAGTTCGCCGGTATCGGCCGACTCGCGCGCCGCAAGGCAGGCGCGGGTGAGCAGAAAGGTCTGCGGAGCATCCACCAGGGCCGGACGCTCGCCCGCGACATCGAGCACAAAGTCGGAAAACAGACTGCGCTTCGGCGGGGGGACCGGGATCTCCCGCTCTCCCTGCGCATCGATCAGCATGATCCTGCCGCCGGCGACTTCGAGCACGCCGTCGGTCCCGGCAATCCGCACCCGGTCGTCTCCATGCGTCGGAGCCGCCGCCGGGCGGAGATAATCGATGCTCGCCTGTGCGATAATGCCGTTGCTCATGCGGAAGAGGCACTGCGCGGCAACCTCGAGATCTCCATATCCGAAGTTGTCGCTGCGCTCTTCGCAGGCCCAGACGGTGTCAAATCCGCTTTTGCCGTAATAGATCATCCAGTCCATCGCGTGGCTGCCCACCCAGGGAATGGTTCCGCCGTATGTGGCGCGATTCCGGTAGAAATCGGGACGGACCCCGAACCGGTAGGATTTGCGCGTGCCGATGAGTTTGACCTTGCCCACCGCCCCGGCCTCCACCAGTTCATGCGCATGCTGAAAGGCCGGTTCGTAGCGGAGCCCGACCATCGAAACGATTTTCGCCGATGCCGCCGCGTGCGCCTTTTCTATTTCGTCGAGCGAAGCGAAGTCCAGCGCGATCGGCTTCTCGCAGAAAACATTGATGTTGCGCCGGAGCGCTTCAATGCACATCTCCGCGTGCCGGTCGAAAGGACCGTCAACCGAAACCAGGTCGGGCTTCTCCCGATCGAGCATCTCGCGGTAGTCGTCGTAAACCTTCGGAGAGAATCCACACCGGGCGGCCCCGTCCAGCAACCGCTGCGGCGAATCCTCGCACCCGGAACTGACGGCGGCAAGCTCCACAAAAGGAACCTCTTTCAACGATTCGAAGACGTAGTGGCAGTGGCCGCGCGAACCGATCATGCAGAGCTTCATTTCGAGACCTCCGCATTGCGCATCTTCCGGATGTGTTCCGTCTCGAATTTGTTGCTCGCCTGATAGCAGGCGCGGGGAACCGTGTGATCGCTTGCAACGTTGTTGACAATCTGTTTCCGCGGCGACGGTATCGAATTGAACGCGGCGTAAACACTGCTCGGCGTGCAGGAGAGATCGACAAATCCGGTGCTGAGGAAACACTCCGCATTTTTAATCCGCTTTGCGAAGTTGACCGCATCGACATAGTCGGAGGCCGCAATCGCCTCCGGTGTACGCCCCTCTTTTCTCCAGTGGAAACGGGGCCAGCCGCTCTCGCGCCCGATGGTGATTCCGCCGTGGTCGCAGAGCGCGGGCACATGGGCGACGCAACAGGTCACATCAGGATCAAGTCCGGCGGCGACCAGCGCCTGCCCTCCCCCCTGACTGGTGCCGGTGGCGATCAGAATCCGGCCGTCCCACTCCGGGCGGCTCTTGAGAAACTGCAGCGCCCGGTAGAGCCGCCGGAACATGCCGCGGAAATAACTCTGCTCCCGGCTGGTGCAGCCGTCATAGCGGTAGTTGCGCAGCTCCCCTTTGAGCAGGTTCTGATAGAACTCCTTCGGCTGACCGTTTTCGATGCCGTGCGCGTTGATGTCGACGGCAATCCGGCCGCTGAGCGCGGCTCCGAGCGGCATGTTCGAACCACCGACACCGGCGCCGTGAAAGAAGATCTGGCCGGGCAGAGATTTCGGTTTGGCGCCGACCGGGAGCGCAAGGTACCCCCGCACCGGGCGGCCGCCGGGACAGGCGACCGAAAAGTCGTAGACCTTCACCCGGCCTTCCAGACCGGGGCGGTTCGGGGGAACTTCCCGGAGTTCCGCCTCGACCGGCAGTGCGTCCAGCTCCGCCTTCTGCTGATTCCAGAATGCATCGAAATCAGCGGGGGTCGGGCGGGCGGGAGTGATGTTCTGCGGCTCGACCCCGGCTCCGCCGGAACCGGAAATCTTTTTCCCGTCGATGACAGCCTCCGCCCGGCAGCGCATGAATCCGGGCCGGTCGAGCTTGCGGACCAGCACGGCTTTCCCGGCGGCATCGGTGACGAGCGTCCCCCTGCCCCGGACCGCGTCGTCGCCGAAGAACTCCCAGTTCACCTTTTGCGAGGCGAGCGGACGGCCGTCATCGGTCAGCGAGATCTGAAAGGATATCGGCTCCCCTTTGCGGTAGAGCGCGTCGGCCCGGTCGGCGGCGACGTGAAGAACCGGAGCCGCGTTCAACGACACGGCGGCGGCAGCACAGACGAGAAAAAGAGATTTCCACATGTTGAGAATACTCCCTGTTTTTGGTGACACACCGGTTCAGTTGACGAACTGGTCGAGTTTGGAAAGCAGAAACGATTTGCTGGTTCTTCCGGTGGGTTCGGGATTGTTGCGCCCGGCCGGCCGGATCGTATTGATATAGACCGTGCGGTCCAGTTTCCCCTCCGGCAGGATGGTGATCAATCCCGCCGCCATCGGCTGGTTGCGGACCGCCAGCAGATTGGTGGTGAACTCCTCCAGCGTGCGGGTCCCGCTCAGGCCGATCGCCAGAAGCTTCACCGCATCGTACCCCTGGGCCTCGCAACTGCCGGGATACCGGTAGAAGGTGCGGCGGAAGGAGTCCCGGAACAGCCGGTTTTCCGGAGAATCGGATTCCGGCGAGTAAAAGGCGATGTAGGCGCAGTCTCCGGGCTGGGCGCCGCAGGTGCGCAGGAAACGGTTTTCATCCCAGGAGTCGCCGCCGAACAGCAGCCCCTGATAGCCCATCTCCCGAAGCTGACGGACCAGCAACGCGGCCTCCGAGGTCTCGAAGGGAATCAGAATTCCCTGCGGAGCGGCGGCGAGAACATCGCGCAGAACCGCCTCAAGACCGGGATCGTCCGTCTGAATTTCCGCGGCGCGGACCACCGTGCCGCCCAGTGCGGTGAAGGAACGCACCGCTTCGCGGCCGATTTCGCGGGAGTATCCCCCCCGCGGCCCCGCATCGGTCAGCACGGCAATCCGCAGCAGTTTCCGCCAGTACCAGGCGTACCCGGCAAGCGCCTTCGCCTCCTCACGGCCGGTAAATGTATTGCGGAAAAGGAATGGATTGCCCGCGAAGATTTCACTCGACGTAGCCAGCGGCACCAGCGTCGGCAGAGAATGTCTCCGCGCCTCCGGAGCAATCGCCAGCACCTCGTCGGAACTGTAACCGGCAATGAGGCCGACGATCCCCGCGTCATTCAGGTCACGGACCAGTTCCGCCGCGCGCTCCGGTTCGCTCCGGCTGTCGCGGACCAGCAGTTCAACCTTGCGGCCGTTGATTCCGCGGCCGTTGTTCAGCTCCTCGACCGCGAGCTGCACCCCATCGAGCATCCGTTCGCCGTAAAAGCGGTTGCCGCCGGAAAGCGGAGCGATCACGCCGATCTTCACCGGCCCCGGCGCGGCAGGATCGTTGCGCAGCGCAGTCCCGATGTTCAGCTCCGCGCAGCCGGCCAGAATCCCCGCCAGAAGCGGGAGAATGGCAAATCGAAAGAAACGTTTTTTCATACTGCACCCCCTTTGGCTGCCGTTTTCCACAACCGAATCCGTCACTCTTCCGGGCCGTCCAGGTGGGTTCCGAGTGCAATGAGCTCCGGATCGCCCGGCATGATGCCCCGGTCGGAATGGCGGATGAAATCCACGAAATGCTCCACATCCGGCGTCACCGGCCCGGCCTCGATCGCCGCGAGCGCGTTCGCCGTATTCAGTCCGCGGAAGAACACCTCCTTGATCGCCTTGCGGATCGCCAGCCGGCGGGGGCCGTCGAAGCCGTTCCGCCGCAGGCCGATCGCGTTCGGGCCGCAGATGCAGCTGTTCTCCGCCAGCATGCAGTAGGGCGGCACATCCTGCCGGACAATCGTCCGCGCGCCCAGCATCGCGATGCTGCCGATCCGGCAGAACTGGTGAATCAGAATGTATCCGGAAAGCACCGCGCCGTCCTCGATGATCACGTGTCCGGAAATTGCCGTATGATTGGCCACCGTCACCCGGCTGCCGATCCGCGCGTCGTGTCCGACGTGGACGAACGCCATCAGCAGCGTTTTGTCGCCGACCGAAGTGACGCCGCCCTCAAACGGCGAGCGGTGAATCGTCACATACTCGCGCAACACCGTATCCGCCTCGATCACCGTCGTCGCCGGAGTTCCCGGCCGGAAGCGGTGATCCTGCGGCTCCTCGCCGACCAGCGCTCCGAGATAGACCCGGCAGCGCGGCCCGAGTGTCGTCTGCGACGCGATTTTCACATGGGAATCGATCCAGCAGTCGTCTCCGATGACGGCGTTGCCTTCGATGACCGAATAGGGGCCGATGTGGACATCGCGGCCGATGGTCGCCTCCGGACTCACCACCGCGGTTGGATGTATGCTCATGATCTTCTCTTCTCCTTGTCGCCGCACCGTCCGTTCAGCTCACGATCGTGCCGTAAGCGGTGTCGCCCGCCAGCACCGCCTCGAAACTCTCCGGATCGGAGAAGTTGAAGACGATGATCGGCAGATCGTTGTCGCGGCACATCGAAAAGGCGGTCGAATCCATCACCTTGAGCTGGCGGGAAAGCGCCTCGTCGAAACTCAGCGTCGCAAAGCGCCGGGCGGAAGGATCCTTCATCGGGTCCGCCGTGTAGACGCCGTCCACCTTGGTCGCCTTGAGCACCGCGTCGCAATCGGTCTCCAGCGCGCGCAGCACCGCGGTGGTGTCGGTGGTGAAGAAGGGGCTGCCGGTGCCGCCGGCGAAGATCACCAGCTGCCCGGCCTCCAGCGCGCGAATCGCCTTCACCCGGTCATAGCGCGGCGCGATCGGCTCCATGCCGATCGAACTCTGCACGATCGCCGGAACTCCGGCGGCCGTAAAGAAATCCCGCAGACAGAGCGCGTTCATCACGGTGGCGAGCATGCCCATATAATCGGCGTTGACCCGGTCCATACCGCCGGAGCGCCCCATGACGCCGCGCCAGATGTTCCCGGCGCCGACCACCAGCGCCACTTCGACATCCTGGTCGATGATCCGTTTGACCCGGGAGACCACTTCGCGCACCGCCTCCGCGTCATACCCGTGATCCTGAGTTCCCTTGAGCGCTTCGCCGCTGATCTTCAGCAGCACCCGGTTGAAACGAAATTCTCTGGACATAATTTGCTCCCTGATCGGTTAAGAAATTCAGCTGGTACGGCAGAAATATAACCCGGATTTGCGATTTCGGCAAGAGAAACTCTCCGGATATGCTGTATTTATTGAAAAAAACGTGTATATTATCCGGAAACATTTTTCACAACCATGGTTTGTCCGGAGGAAACTCTCATGATTGAAAATGACTGCAAACTTAAAGTCGGTGTCATCGGCGTCGGCGCCCTCGGCCGCCACCATGCCCGGCTGTATGCCCAGAGTCCGAACGCGGAAGTGGTCGGAATCTTCGACGTTCAGAAGGAGACCGCGGAGAAGGTCGGTGCGGAATTCGGGCTCAAGGTTTTCGATGACTGGCGTGAACTCGCCGCTCAATGCGAGGCGCTCAGCGTCGCCGTTCCGGCAAACTACCACCACTCCGCCACCATGCCGCTGCTGGAAATGGGCAAGCATGTCCTCGTGGAAAAACCGCTGGCCGCCAACATTCCGGAAGCGGTGGAGATGGTCGAATGCGCGAAAAAACACGGCGTCGTCTTCGCGGTCGGCCATGTTGAACGGTTCAATCCGGCGATGGATTTCCTCGAAAAATACGCCGCCCACACCCGCTTCATCGAGGCGCACCGCCTCGCCCAGTATCCGCCGCCGCGTCCCGGCCTGCCCCGCCGCGGCACCGAGGTGAGCGTCGTGCTCGACCTGATGATTCACGACATCGACCTGGTGCTGACCATGGTGGACTCCGAAGTGGAACGCTACGACGTGGTCGGCATCCCGGTGCTCAGCAAGACCGAAGACATCGTCAACGCCCGGATCAAATTCAAAAACGGCAGCTGCGCCAGCCTCACCGCCAGCCGGGTCAGCCAGGAGCCGATGCGCCGCTTCCGGGTGTTCCAGGAGAACTCCTACATTTCGATGGATTACGGCAAACACTTCGGCATGGTGCTCAAACGCAACCGGATCGGGCTGGCGCGCAAGGACGTCAACCTCGATGAAAAGAACGCCCTCGCCGCGGAGCTGGAAGATTTCATTCTCGCGGTCAACCGCACGAAGATGACCGGCGTGCTCTGCCAGGCCAAAGTGCCGGGCGAACAGGGGCTCCGCGCCCTCCGGCTCGCCGTCGCCATCGAAGCGGAGGCGCGCCGCTACAACGAACAATACGGCTTCAAGTTCGCCCCCTGCACCCAGAGCGAACTGAACTAGGAAAAACCGACGGGAGGGCGTGTCGCCATGATCGCGGAAGCGAAAGCCGTTTCGAAACTCAACCTTTACCTCAAGGTGACCGCGCGGCGGCCGGACCGCTACCACGATCTGGAAACCCTCTTTCTGCCGCTCGGGTACCCCGCCGACCGCATCACGATCGACTTTGACGCGGCTCCCGGCATCCGGCTGAGCAGTTCGCTCGCCGGCCTGCCGGAGAATCTCGAGAATCTCGCCGGCCGTGCGGCACTCGCCTACGCCGACGCCGCCGGGATTTCTCCCACCTGGTCGATCCATATCGAAAAGCAGATTCCGGTGGCCGCCGGGATGGGCGGCGGCAGCGCCGACGCGGGGACGGTACTTTCTCTGCTCGCCGCGCATTACGGCAGGGTTGCGCACGACGACCTCGCGGCACTCGCGCTCACCCTCGGGGCGGATGTGCCCTATTTCCTCTCGCCCCGTGCCGCAACGGCGACCGGCGTGGGGGACCGGATTGCTCCGATTGACGGAATCCTCACGGTACCGCTTCTGCTGGTGGTCAATCCGCACTTCCCCGTGAGCGCGAAGTGGGCCTACACCAACCTCGACCGCTCCCGGATCGGCGAGGATTCGGAACAGCGGCTTCCGCGGCTGATCGCGGCGCTCCGCGCCGGCGATGCCGAAAGTGTTGCCCGACTGCTGCACAACGATCTTGCATTCGCTCTCTACGAAAAGTTCCCGATGCTGCGGCAGTTGCGGGAGTTCATGAACGCCAACGGCGCGCTCAACTCCCAGATCACCGGCAGCGGGCCGACGATGTTCGCAATCTGCCGGACGCAGGAGGAGCGGACCCGCCTCGCCGCGCGTCTGCGCGAAACATTTTCCTCTGAAACGATAACGGTCTTCGAAGAGATTCCGACCGGTATTCTGGAGATATCCCGATGAAACAGGCTTTTTTTCTCGACCGCGACGGCGTCATCAACGTCGAGGTCGACTACCTTTCCGACCCGGACAAGGCGGAACTGATTCCCGGCGTTCCGGAAGCGCTCCGTGAAATCCACGCGCACGGCTTCCTCGCCATCGTGGTGACCAACCAGTCCGGCGTCGCGCGCGGCATGTACACGCAAAACGAGGTGAATGCCGTCCACCGCCGGATTGACGAACTGCTCGCCGCCGCCGGAGCGAAGGTGGATGGCTGGTACTTCTGCCCCCATCACCCGAAGCACACCGGCCCCTGCGACTGCCGGAAACCCGCTCCCGGCATGCTGCTGCAGGCGGCGCGGGAGCATGAAATCGATCTGGCGAACTCGGTGATGGTAGGCGACCGCCTCAGCGACCTCGAAGCGGGGCGCGCCGCCGGCTGCCGTACCGTCTGGCTGGTCAAGACCGGCTACGGCGCCGAAGTGGTCCGCACCACCGATCTTACCGGCGTCAATGTGGCGGAGGATCTCGCCGACGCGGTCCGCTGTACGTTTGCCGGGGAGGCGTGATCCATCATGGCCTATTTGCGCAACCTCGCTCTGTTCGGCGCCTTCATCGCCGGTTACTTCTGCCCGTGGGCGGCCTCGCTGAACTGGCTGATCCGCTGGCTGATCGTCGGAATGATGTTCATGGTGATGTTGCAGGTGAAGTTCACCGTACGCTCCATCCGGGTGCACCATCTCATCATCCTGCTCGCCAACATCGCCGTCGGCATGGGCGGCTGGGGGATCTTCATGCTCGCCGGGAACCGGGAGCTGGCCGAAGTGGCCTTCTTCACCGGCATCACGCCGACCGCCACCGCGGCGCCGGTGATCGTCGGACTGCTCGGCGAACGGGTGGATTACGCGGTCAGCGCCTTTCTCGCGACCAACCTCGGGATGGCGGTGCTTTTCCCCTTCCTGATTCCGATTGCGATCGGCAATCCGGCGCCGACGGTCTTCGCCGACGTGATCGGCAGCCTCTGCATCGTGGTGGGGATTCCGGTCGCGCTGGCGGTTCCGCTCCGCAAACTCTATCCTGCGGCGACGGAGCTGCCGAAACGGTGCAAGAATCTCTCGTTCTTCACCTGGGTGGCGGCAATCTTCCTCATCATCGCCAACGCTTCGCAGTTCCTGCGCGAACAGCAGGCGAACCTGCCGCCGGGCATCCTGTGGAAAATCGCCGTCGTCTCGCTGCTCATCTGCATCGTCAACTTCGCCGGCGGCCGGATGATCGGCGGGAAGAAGTTCTTCCGCGAATCCAGCCAGGTGCTCGGGCAGAAGAACACCACGCTCACGATCTTTCTCGCGATCATCTACGCCAATCCCCTGATCGCGCTCGGACCGACCTTCTACGTCATCTGGCACAATGGATGGAACGCCTGGCAGCTCCAGATGCGCACCTTCCGTGAACGAAAGAAACGACGCCGCGTCACGCTGTTGAAAAAACCCCAGGGGAACGTCTGATGGAATACTTTCATGCCCTTTCCCTCGCTTTTCTGGAGATGACCTTTCTCTTCGTCGGCCTCTCCCTCCTCTACAATCAGCGCAGCGCGATCGGGCAGGCGCCGTTTCACATGGCGCTCGGGGTATTGCTGCTCTTCGCCCATCTGGTCGCCGCGGCCGACATCCGGGCGACGCTGGCGGGAACCCTCGATTTCCCCATCGGTCCGATCGTCATTTTCCTGCCGCTGATGGCGGCGTTTCTGATGGTCTACATCATTGACGGCACCCTCGCCGCACAACGGATCATTCTCGGCGTCGTCGCCCTCTACGGGCTCTACCTCTATCTGGGGGAGATCACCCGGCTCCAGTGCAACTGGCTCGGCTTCTCCATCACCGCCGGACTGCCCGGAGCCACCCTCGACCGCCTGCTCGGCGCCAGCCGCGCGTCGATGAACGTCACCGCTTTGTCGCGTCTGCTGGACTTCTTCCTGCTGCCCATCGTCTTCACCCGGTGCAAGAACTACGGAATCAACCGCTTCTTCTCGATTCTGCTGGCCTTTTATGCCGCGCATCTGGTCGGAGCGCTCCTCCGGCAGCTGGTGCTGACCCTGCTCGGGCTTCCGGCGGAGCTCATCGACGGCGAATTTCTCGCCCGGGCCATCGCCGAACTCTGGCTCGCCGCCCTGCTGAGCATCTATCTGGCGAAAATCGAAAAGGATGTCCGCACCGGCGAAAAAAGTCCGCTGGATATCCTCTTCGCCTTTTTCGGCAGTTACGGCCGCTCGAAGGAGCTGGAGGCCCACCTGCGTGAATGGGAGAACCGCTACCAGCTGGTGCTGGAAAATGCCGGAGAACTGATCCTCATGACCGACGAGGAGGGGCGAATCGTCGACGCCAACCTCTCCGCGGTGAAACTGCTCGGGGCGGAATCGGCGGCTTCGCTGGAGAAGCGGCCGCTCTTTCCGCGGCTCCGGGTGATTTCGCCCCCCGAGTTCCAACTGGACCGGGTTCCTGCGGCGCCGGTCCGTTTCCGCTGTATCCTCGACGAGCAGAGTTCCCGCGCCGTCACGCTGGCCTGTACGCTATCGCCGATCCGGTTGCGCGGCCAGACCCTGCTGGTGCTGATCGGCAGCGACATCACCGAAGAGACCCGGCTGGCGGCGGAGAAGGAGCGGCTCTCCGAACAGCTCACCCACTCCCAGCGGATTGAATCCCTCGGTCTTCTCGCCGGTGGAATCGCTCACGACTTCAACAACTACATTCACGCCATCCTCGGCCATGTCGATGTCATCACATTGCTCTATCCGCCGGAAAATCCGGAGGTGACCGCCCATCTGGAGAAGATCTCCGGCATCGCCGAACAGGCGGGGCACCTCACCAGCCAGCTGCTCGGATTCGCCCGCAAGGGGAAATACCGGGTGACCGACGTGGACATCCGCAAAACCATCGAGAGCAGCCTCGCTCTGCTCGGCCCGAACAAGCGGCAGGTGGAGATCTCCTTCCGCACGATTCCCGGTATGCCGGCCGTCCGTGCGGACAGTCTGCAGCTTCAGCAGGTTCTGCTCAATTTGATGCTCAACGCGATCGACGCGATGGAGCAGAACGAGGGCGAACAGCGGCTGACCCTCTTCGCCGGTCCGGCCACGGAAGCACCGCTCCCCTTCTCGCCGCCCGCCGATCATCCCGGCGCCCGCCCGGAGGATTACATCTTCATTCAGGTTGCCGACAACGGCTGCGGTATGGATCACGCCACGATAGAGAAGGCGTTCGAGCCGTTTTTCACCACCAAACCGGTCGGCCGCGGCACCGGCATGGGACTGGCGATGGTTTACGGCACCGTCTCCCACCACCAGGGGTGGATCCAGCTGGAAAGCACTCCCGGAGCCGGTTCGAACTTCTGCATTTTCCTGCCCTGCTCCGGCCCGGCGGATTCGCAGGAGAAACCATAAGATGCCGCCGCTGGAGGTCGTTTCGCAGCATCATGAAGTGCTGCGGGCGTGGTGCCGCCATCGGCGGACGGTCGAAACTCCGCCGGTCGCGGTGACCTTCGACCATCACACCGACACGCTGCCGGCCTTCTCGCGCGCCGCCTCCAGCGAAGCGGAGCGTGAATCCTGGATCGCCGAATTCGACTGGCGGAGCGATGCGTCGGTGGAAGCCGCGCTCCGGCGTCTCCGGCACGACGAACATCTCGATCTGGCCCTTCGCGGCGGCGTGATTTCGCGCTCGATCGTCATTGCGCATTCCACGGAAAACGTCATCACAGAATCGTTGAATCCCCGCATCCGGGTCGCCGCCGACGTCACGTGGCCGGAGCTCAACTGCCTGCTCAACCATCCGGAGGAGTTCCGGCCGCGCGCCTCCCGGGTCTTCGAGAGCGACTTTCTGGCAGAGCGTTTCGCCGAAGCGGAATTCCATCCCGAAGATACGCCGGGATTTCTCTTCGACCTCGACCTCGACTATCTGCTGACCAGGAAGGCTCTCGCGCCCACAGACGGCACATGGTTGCGGTATCTGCTCAACTCCGCCGCACTGGTGACCGCGTCGCGCGAAGAGGAGTGGCTGCGCCTGCTGAGGCTCGATTCAGAACTCACTCCGGAGTTTCTGCTGCATCAGCTCCGGCTCCGGATTGCCGAAGCAGACGCGTAAGAGCATCCTCCAGCGTCAGCCGCGCCAGCTCTCCATGAGGAGAGACCGGGAGCTTCGCCAACGCCCGAAGCCCCTCCCGCAGCACCCTCTCTGACCGGAGCACGCCACAGGAGCGGTCGAGGATCGCCCCGATTGCCGGGAAAAGTTCCGGCGGCGTGGCGGTCACATCCATCGTTTCCACCGTAGCCGCGCCCGCGGGATATCCGGTTGGCTGCGCGGCGGCAAACCTCCCCGCCGACGCTCCGGCAATCCGGCCGAAGACCAGCACCTCCAGCCCGGCGTTGCCGCCGAGCCGGTCGCATCCGTGGAGGTTGCCGATACACTCTCCGGCGGCGAAGAGACCGGGAACGGCGGTCGATCCATCCGGTTCGATCCGGATTCCGCCGAGCGTGGTGTGCGCCCCCGGCTTCACCTCGAAGAAGAGTTCGCGAAACGACCGGGCGAACCGGCGGAACTTCCGGTAATATCCCGGATATTTCCGGGCGAACTCCGCCTCATCGACGCCGCTGAAATCGTAGCGGATTCCGCCGTGCTCCCACCCCCGCCCCGCCGCGAGCGCCTCCGCGATGCGCCGGGCGAGTTCCCGTTTGCACGGAACCGGTTCGCCGGGCGCCAGCAGGGAGTTGCCCTCCCGGTCGAGCAGGCGGGCCCCGGCGTTCAGCACGGTGGTGATGACCGGAAATCCGCACAGCGCTTCCGGATAGACCGTGACGGTCGGCTCGTACTGCACCAGCCCGAGCCCATCCAGCGCCGCACCGGCGGAACGGGCGAAAAGCAGGGCGTCGCCGCGCAGAAGTTTGTTCCAGCTGCTGAACCGCCACAGTCCGGCAAAGCCGCCTCCGGCGAGCAGAACGGCGGAACAATGGACCGTTTCGTCGTCGGCAAAACGCGCTCCGGCGACCCGCCCCTCCCGCAACAGCAATGCCGACACCCGCCGCCGTTCCGGCGTGACGCCGAGGCGGCGGAGCACCTCCCGCCCGGTGGAGGTGCCGCAATGAACCACCCGGGGGCAGCTCGTTCCGGCCGCGCGCAGAGTATCGTAAGCGCCGTCCGGCGTCCGGTCGAATGCGATGCCGAGCGCCTCGAGGCGGTGCAGTTCCGGCAATGCGCGGTCGGCGAGCACACGCGCCAGACGGGGATCCCCCTCCCCGTTCGCATTGCGGAGCGTGTCGTCGAAAAACCGCTCCGGAGAGTCCTCCTGTTCCACCGGTGCGGAGAATCCCATCACCTCCGAGGAGGCCCCTCTCCCCGCATCGACGACGCGGACCGTAAGGCGGGGGAAGCGCTCCGCCAGCTCCGCCGCCGCGGAACAGCCCGCAAGCCCTCCGCCGACGATGAGCACGTCACACCGATTCACACCTCCCATACCGCACCCCGGGCGGTGGAACCGACATTGCGCGAGAAGAGCCGCAGAAACTTGTGGTGGCCGGTTCCGTCGAACTGCCAGCTCCAGCGTCGCCGCCGTTCGGCGAGAAGCTCCGGCGCGACCTCCAGATCGAGGCGGCGGTCATCCAGATCGATGACGACCCGGTCACCGTTTTCGACCAGCGCCAGCGGACTGCCGAGCGCCGCCTCCGGCGAGAGGTAGCCGATCGACAGTCCGCTGCTGCCGCCGGAAAAGCGGCCGTCGGTGATGATCGCCACCTTGTCCGCCAGCCCCATCCCCTTGAGCTCCTTCTGGAAGGGATAGGCGGTGGTGCCGAACCGCGCCCGCGGCCCCAGATAGCGCAGAATCAGCGCCTCGCCTCCCTGAATCTTCCCGCCGTGGAGCGCTTCGAGCGCCTGATCGAGGGTGTCGAACACCAGCGCGGGTCCTGAGAAACGGCGCATCGACTCCGGCACCGCCGCCTCCTTGACGATTCCGCCCTCCGGAGCGAGAGTGCCGTAGAGGACAAAGAGTGCGCCGTTGGCGGCGGCGGGTTTCTCCAGCGTGGTGATGACCCGCGGATCGAAGTTCACCGCGTCGGCGTAGTTCTCTTGCAGTGTCTTCCCGGTGACGGTGAGCGCGTCTCCGTGGAGCAGCGGCAGGAGTTCCGCAAAGAGCGCGCGCGAGCCGCCCGCCCGGTCGATGTCCTGAAAATGCCACGGCCCGCTCGGCGATGAGGCGACCAGGAGCGGCACCTTCCGGCTCGCCTCGTCGAAAAGCTTCCACCATTCGCCGGAAAGCCCCGCCTCGGTGGCGATGGCGGGCAGATGAAGCAGCAGATTGGTCGAACCGGCCGTCGCCATCGTTTCGCGGATGGCGTTCTCCACCGCGTCGCGGGTGATGATCTTCCGCGCGGTGATTCCCGCTCGCAGCAGCTCCATCACCTGCCGCCCGGCCCGGTAGGCGATCTGGAGCAGTTCCGAACTGTGGGCGCTCGCGGTGGCGTTCCCCGGCAGTGACATGCCGAGCGCCTCCGCCGCGAGACACATGCTGTTGGCGGTGGTCATCACGCCGCAGGCGCCGCAGGGACCGTACATGGCGGCGACCTCCCGCTCGGCGCGGGCGCGGTCGTAGCTGCCGTCGAGCGCCTTGCCGACATGATCGGTAAGTTCGATGTAGTTGGCGGAGCTCCCGTCCAGATAGGGCATCGGCATGTAGCCGCCGGTCACCACCACCGCCGGAATGTCGAGCCGCGCCGCCGCCATCAAGTGGCCCGGCACGATCGAATCGCAGGTCGAGAGCAGAACCATCGCGTCGAACATGTTGCTCTCCACCGTGAGTTCGACCTCGTCGGCGATGAGGTTGCGGCTGGGCAGCTCCACGTACTTCGGATCGCGCAGTACCATGCCGTCGCAGATTCCGGTGGTCATCATTTCGAACGGCAGCCCGCCCGCCTCGCGGATTCCCTGCTTGACCCGTTCGCTCAGCGTCCGGAGGTGGACGTGGCCCGGATTGTACTCATTCCAGCTGTTGATGACCGCCACGATCGGCCGGTCGAACTCCTGTTCGGTGTAACCCATGCCGCGGACGAGTCCGCGCCGGCACTCCCGGGCCAGCCCGTAACTCCAGTTGCTGCGGCAGGAACAGAATTTTTCTTCCATCTTGCACTCCTTCCGGCGAAATCCGGCCGGTTCAGTTGAAACTTTCGATCATGCCCGACACCGACTGCCCGCCGTCGACGCCGATGGTCTGGCCGACGATGAACTTCGCCTTCTCGTCGTCAGCCAGAAAAACCGCGAGATGAGCGATATCCTCCGGCCGTCCGAAGACCCCCGCCGGAATCTTCCGCAGAAACGCCTGCCGCTCCTCCGGCGTGTAACGGAATTCGGTGAGCGGAGAGGCGATGAAGCCGGGCGCGATGCCATTGACGTTGATGCCGTGCTCGATCAGTTCGACGCCGAGCGCCTCCGTGAGCATGTTCAGCCCCGCCTTGGCCGGTCCGTAGGGAATCATCTTCCGCCGCACCCAGGTGACCCGGCTGTGGATCGAACTGATGTTGATGATTTTACCCGGAATGCGGTTGTCGATCATGTTCTTCGCCGCCAGCCGGGCACAGCAGGCCGCCGCACCGAGATTGAAGCGGATCTGCGCATCCCAGTACTCCATCGGCATATCTTCGAAGCCGCCCGGCGGAATCACCTGCGCGCCGCCGACGTTGTTGACCAGCACGTGAATCCGGCCGCCAAACCGGTCGAGAAACTCCCGGAACAGCCGTTCACACTCGCCGTAATCGCTGACATCCGCCTTGAAGAGCTCCGCCTCGACGCCGCACTCCCGACAGCGGGCGAGCGTCCGGGCCGCCCCCTCCTCATCCCGGTGGAAATTGATGCCGACGTTGCAACCGGAACGGGCGAACTCCACCGCCGTCGCCGCACCGATTCCCTTCGATGCTCCGGTGACCAGAACATTTCTTATCTCAGACATAGAAAAACGATCCTTTCCCCTTATGAAATCCAATTTAAATCGAATGCGATTTAATTATACACCCAATCCGCATCGAATGCAAATTGCCAAAAAGGACAATCAGAAGAATTTTTCGTAGGCGAGCCGGATGACGCCCAGCGCGGACTGCGCGTCTCCGAGCGTGGTGATGGCAATTTTCATGCCGCGGCGCCGATCCTCCGGCACCAGGCGCTTCAGGCGGCGGAGCACCGCATTGTAGAGATAGCCCTCCTCGCGGCTCTGCCCGCCGGAGAAGATGAGCGCATCCGGCTGATACATCTGAATCAGCCCCGCAATGCCGACCGCGTCACAGGCGGCGGCGCGATTCAGCAATGCGATGGCCCGGCGATCCCCCGCCGCCGCCGCAAGATCGATCGCCGCCGCATTCTGCCAGAGAGGATACGCCGGATCGTTCTCGTGCCGCCGCCGGGCGATGGCGGCGAGGGAACGCGCCCCCGCAAACGCCTCCAGACAGCCGCGGTAACCGCAGACGCAGAGCTCCCGGTTGCCGGGGATGTAGAGGTGACCGATGTATCCGGCCGGACGGTCCGGCCGGCTGACGATCAGCTGATGCTGTGCGATGATCGCCGCACCAATGCCGACCCCGAGTCCGACGGTGACGAGGTCGCCGGTTCCGGCGGCGGTGCCGAATTTGTACTCCGCCCAGGCGGCGGCGGCCTGCGTGGTGATGACACAGGCGGGGACACCGAACTCCCGCTCAACCTCCGCGCGGACCGGGAGGTTCGCCCCCCAGCGAATCCCCATGTTTCCAGCCGAAACCACCACCCCCGTATCCGGGTCGGCATTCGCCGAAACGGCCAGCCCGATCAGCCGGAGCTTCGCCGCATCGAGACGGCTCTCCGCGAGCGAACTGCGGATGAATGCAAAAAGATGGCGAAAAAACGCCTCCTTCCCCGTATAGGGCGGCGTAGCGATCTTCCGGTAATAGAGCCGGTTGAAACCGAGATCAGTAAAGAGAATCCGCCACGATTCCCCGCCGAGATCCAGTCCGACGAACAACGCAGAATCGAGATTGAGCGCCAGCGGCAATGCCGGCCGCCCGCGGCCGCTCGGCGCCTCGCGCCGCGCAAAGATCGTGCGGTCGGCCAGCAGGGAATCCACCGTTTTGCACACGGTGGCGCAGGCGAGACCGGTCGCGTTCTCAATCGACTTTTTGGTCGCCTCGCCCCGCCCTGCACGAACGGCGTCAAGCACTCTGATTCGGATTCTGTCGCTCATCGTTCCTTTCCATAACCGGCCACGGTCCAGCACGCGAGAAAGAGCTTCTCCGGGCGGCCACAGCCGATCTTTTCCTGCAGGCGGCGGGCGATTTCCGGCACAGACCGGATTCCCTCTTCCGCCGCCTCCCGTATGAGTATATCATACTTTTCGGAAAATGAAAGCGACTCCTCCAGAAATGATCGAACTTTTTCCGCTCCATGGAGCACCGGCGGGAAGGGTTCGAAGCGGTGCCCCGCCACCAGCACCTCCGCCTGGAGCGCCATCAGCCGCCGCAGCGACTCCCGGTAGGCCGCGGGATCCATGATGAGCGCGATCCCCTGCCCCCATGTGCCGTTGCCCTGCACGGAATCGCCGGTTATCAGCAGCCGCTGTTCCGGTGCGAAGAACGCCACCGCGTCAGAATCATGCCCGGGAGCAGGAATCAGCCGAAGTCCGCCGACCATTTCGTCAGCTTCGATCAGAAAATCCGGTTCCACCCCCTCCAGCACGGCGGGCGGTGCCGGGCTCTCCTCCGGAAATTTCGCCCGGATCGCCCGGCTGTAGAAGAGCGGCCGCCGGAGTTTATCCGCCCCTGCGGCACAGACGCCGAACTTCGCCCGATGCGCCAGCTCCCGCAACCGCGCATGTCCGCCGATATGATCCCCGTGACAGTGGGTGCAGAGCACGAAGTCGAGATCGTCCGGCGTCAGTCCCAGCTGTGCCAGCGCGGGAACGATGCCCCCATCCACCACAGCGGCAGAGATTCCGGAGTCGATCAGCGAAATTCCCGCCGCATTGCGGATCAGCGTCACCCCCGCCGGCGGACCACCGGTCGGCGTGAACAGCACATCACAGCCGGGAACAATCGATTCAAACTGATTTTTCAAAATATCCTCCTGTTCCTGGTTGACAAAAAAGAGCTTCTGATCTATAATATAATCGCAGATGATTTAATTCAAGTAAAAAACAGGAGATTTTCGATGAATTCCGCCAGAGAAACCGCCGCCAATGCCGAAGCGTTCCGCCGCCTTGTCGAATCGCGCCCCGTCCTGATCGGGATGGCCCGCGCCGGCGAGGTGATTCCGGGAATGAAGCCCAACACGGTCCTGCATTCCGGGCCGGAGATCGAATTCTCCGCCATGCGCGGCGCGCACCGGCAGGGCATCGTGGGCGCCCTCCTCTTCGAAGGAATCGCCCGCGACGAAACGGAGGCCGTCGGCATGATCGAGGCTGGAGAAATCGAAATCCGCGCCGCAAACGACTTCAACTCCGGCGCCCCCGGCAGCGGCATCACGTCCAGCTCGATGGCGGTACTGGTCGTCGAGGAGAAAACAAGCGGAATCCGCGCCTTCGCCCCTCCGATCGAGGGCGTACAGGGCGGCGGTCTCGGCGGCTGGGGCGTCTGCAATCCGGCCATCCGGGAAAATCTCCGGAGCATCGCCGGCGTCATCGCGCCCCTTTTCTCCCGCGTGCTCGCCTCCTGCGGCGGCATCGACGTCAAGGCGCTCTTCGCCGAAGGGGTGACCATGGGGGATGAGGAACACACCCGGCAGGTCGCCACCGACGCCCTCTTTTTCGCCAAAATGGCGGCGGCCTCCGCTTCCGCCGGACTGACCGCGGAGGAGCGCTGCACTCTGCTCGACTACCTCGGCAGCTGCCGGAGATTCGTCCACCACATCGGCTGTGCAACGGCGGTGGCCGCCCTCAAAAGCGCCGCCCATGTGGAGCACTCCACGATGGTGACCGCGATGGGCGGCAACGGCGTCGAATTCGGAATCAAACTCTCCGGCCGCGGCGAGCAGTGGTTCACCGCCCCCTCCCCCACCTTCACCGGGCGGTACTTCTCACCGGAATACAGCGACCGCGACTCCTCGCCGTGGCTCGGCGACAGCAGCAACGTCGAAGCGTTCGGGCTGGGCGGCATGGCGGCGGGCGCGGCCCCGATTCTGATCCGGAGCCGGGGCGGCGACGTCGCGACGGGCATAGCGCAGACCGCGGAGATGGCGAAGATCTGCCTCGGAGAAAATCCGCAGTTCACCATCCCCATGCTGGACGGCCGCCGCGTCCCCTGCGGCATCGATGCGCGCAAGGTGCTCGAAACCGGCATTCTGCCGATGATGCACGGCGGCATCCTCTCCCGCGAAGGGGGCCAGATCGGCGTGGGATACGCCAGAACTCCGCGGGAGTGTTTCCGCCGCGCGCTGAATTGACCGACAAAAAGTTGCATTTTCTCCGAAGAACGGTATAGTAAACAAAAACACAATCTACGGAGAAAACACCATGGCCCGGATCATCACGCTCGGTTCCCTCAATCTGGATTTCACCTATCAGCTGCCCAAACCGCTGGAGGTCGGGGAAACGCTCTCTTCGCTCTCCTACCGCTGCGGCGCAGGCGGCAAGGGCGCCAACCAGTCGATCGCCGCCGCGCGCGCCGGCGCTGAGGTGTACCATGCCGGGAGAATCGGCCACGACGGCGCCCTGCTCCGCCGCACGCTCGCGGATTCCGGCGTCAAGCTCGACTTTCTCGAGGAGGTCGAAACACCGACCGGGCACGCCGTGGTGCTGATCAATGACGCGGGGGATAATTCGATCGTCCTCTACGGCGGCGCCAACCGGACGATCGACGAAACCTTCATCGACCGGGTGACCTCCGCCGCAAACCCGGGGGATATCCTCCTGCTGCAGAATGAGGTCACCTGCATCAGTCACGCGATGGAAGCGGGCAGAAAGGCCGGGATGCGGGTCGCCTTCAACTTCGCGCCGTTCGATCCGAAACTCGCGCCGGAACTGCCGCTTTCGCTGTGCGACGTCCTCTTCCTCAACCGGATTGAAGCGGGAGGCATCGCCGGGAAAAGCGATGTAGAGGAGACTCTCGAGACCCTCTCCCGCCGCTTCCCCAAAACGGAACTCGTGCTCACCCTCGGCCCGGAAGGCGCCGTCGCACTCACGCCAGCCGGAGAGCAGTTCCACGCCGATTCCCCCCGCGTCGAGGTGGTCGAAACTACCGCGGCGGGCGACACCTTCATCGGCTACTATCTCGCCGCCATTCTCGACGGGTTCGACACCGGCAGAGCGCTGGAACGGGCCTGCCGCGCCGCCGCGCTCTGCTGTTCGCGGGCCGGCGCGGCGGAATCGATTCCCACCCGCGCCGAACTCGACCGTTGAATGAGGATTACCGGCGGGCCGCCTCCACGGCCTGCCGCGCTTCGCGGAACGCCGCCAGCGCCTCGGGGAACGGCGTGAGCACCCGCTCCAGCACCCCCTGGACGAACGAGATGCACATGCCGTAATTGGTCACCGGCACCCCGGCACGCGCCGCCGCCTGAATCCGCGAAAGGACCTCCCGGCGGTTGAGCATACAGCCGCCGCAGTGGATGACCAGCTTGTATTCGGAGAGATTCTCCGGGTAATCCCGCCCGGCGCTCACATCGACCTGGAGCCCCTCCCCGGCGTAACGGCGCAGCCAGCGGGGAATCTTCACCCGCCCGATGTCATCCGAAACCGCGTGGTGCGAACACGCTTCCGCAATCAGCACCTTGTCGGTCGGTTTGAGCGCCGCGATGGCCGCCGCGCCGCGCGCCATCAGAATCATATCGCCCTTCAGGCGGGCGAACAGAATCGAAAAGGTGGTACAGGGAACCTCCGGGGGCGTATCCGCCACCATTTTATCCACCACCTGCGAGTCGCAGACCGCGAGGTCCGGCGGCGTCTTCAGCCGGGCGAGCATCGCCGGGTATTCCCGCTCCTTGACCACCAGCGCCGCGGTGTCCGCGTCGAGCGCGTCGCGGATCGTCTGCACCTGCGGCAGAATCAGCCGCCCCTTCGGCGCCTCCAGATCGATCGGCACGATGAGCGCGGCCAGTCCTCCCGGCGGCAGCAGGTCGCCGATCAGCGGCGGAACCGCGAGAAAATCCTCCGGACAGCAGTCGATCAGAGCACGTTTGAAATCGGCCACACACGCTTCACGCCGCGCTGGAGAGAGATTGTCCGCCACCGCCACCGAGGAGATTCCCTTCTCATGCAGCAGCTTCAGGAAGGCGGCATCCGGCGCGCGCAAATCGGCTTTGCCGACGACGGCGACGACCGGAATTTTCCGTTCCTTCGCCTCGGAGAGAATCCGCTCCTCGGGCGCGCCCCACACGCCTGCCTCGCAAAGAATCACCACGATGTCGGCCCGGGTGAACACCCGCATGGTCCGTTTGATCCGTTCCGCGCCGAGCTCGCTGGTGTCGTCGATACCGGCGGTGTCGAGAAAGACCACCGGCCCGAGCGGCAGAAGCTCCATCGTCTTCTCCACCACGTCGGTGGTGGTGCCGGGAATCGGCGAAGTGATGGCGGCCTGCTGGCCGGAGATCATATTGAGAAAGCTGGATTTTCCGACATTGGTGCGGCCGAAGAGAGCGATATGCAACCGCATTGACTTGGGTACGGTTTCCATAATTTTGACTCCTTATATTTCAGGGAGAATCGGCCGCGGCAGCACATTCCGCCGCGCGACCTCTCCGTTATTTGCGGACAACTGCGTCCCGGAGCCGCCGGAACCTCCGGCGCCAGACCGCCTGCTCCCGGCGCGAAAGGATCAGGAAAAAGACCGCCGCAATCCCCGCCGGGACCACCAGAAAAACAGTACGGCCGAATTCGCGCAACAGATATGCTCCGCCTGCGGCTCCGGCGATAAAACAGAGGATGACGCCATAATAGTGCAACGTCTTGTGAAGTTCTCCCCGGTCCCGTTCGAACACCGAGCGGAACAGGGCATCGGTGCCGCTGCGCAGATTCCCGGTGCACATGGTCGAGGCGAACGGCAGCCCCCGCACCCGCCGGAAGGTCTGCACCTGCATCGCGCAGACGAACGAGATCACCCCGTTCACCAGAAAATCGAATTTTCCCTCCGGAATGAAGCAGACCGGAACAAGACAGAGAAACTCCAGCAGAATCACCGTCTGATGCCATGAGAACCGCCGCGCCGCCGGAAGGCTTCGATGGATCAGGTCTGCGACAAAGATACCGAACGCGTAACAGAGAATGGCGAGCAGGTACCTCGAACATTCAGCCCAGTGCAGGTTGGAGAGGTGGAAACCAAACAGCACCATGTTGCCGGTCACCGCGTTGGCGAAGACCCGCCCCCGGCAGAGGTAGGTGTAGATATCCAGAAAGCCGCCGGCGATGCTCAAAACGCAGGCCGCGGTCAATCGTTCCGCATTTGACGAAGTATTCTCCATGATTCCGAACGCTCCTGCATTTGGATAAAATACACCCTCGCAGGGCAAAGTTCAATCAGACAACAGAACTTTCTCCACCATCAACACCACATTTTTTCAGAAAAAAATCGTGTCTCCTCTTGACACATTTTCTTTTTTATCGTATAATTAATACGGATAAGCAAACAAGGACAGAGCGATACATGACACAACGGGAGCTGGCAAAAACCCTCAACATCACCCAGGCGGCAGTGTCGATGGCGCTGAAGGGATCGCCGCGAATTTCGCCGGAAGTGCGGGAATCCGTGCGGAAGCTGGCGGAAAATTCGGGGTACCGGCTGAATCTGGCTGGGCAGATGTTGCGGCGGAACCGTTCCAACGTCATCGGAACCATTTTTCCCCGGCTGACCAACCTCTACTATGCGGAACTGTTTCAGGAGATCCAGCAGCAGCTTCAGCCGCATGGTTACATCCTCTCGCTCACTCCGGCGGAAACCGCGGAAGAACTGCATCGCGCCGTGGCCAATTTGCAGCAAATGCATGTCGCAGGCGTAATCAGCAGTGCCTATCAGACAGAACCGCTCCTTCCGCTCAAGGAAGCCGGCATCGCCCTGGTGCTCTGCGGCGGTTACAAACGGGTGGAAATCGGCGCCAGTCAGATCCTGCCCGACTATCATCAACCGATTCTCATGCTGACACGCCGCCTGATTGCCGATGGGCGCCGTCACATCGCCTTCTTCGGCGCCGACATTCCGGAGGAACAGCGTTACAACGCCTATCTCACCGTCCTGCAGGAAGCAGGGCTGACACCATTGCCGATTTTTCTGCCCCGTTCTACGGCCTCTGGATACATGGATTCCGCATTCGATGCGGTGCGGCACCACCTTCTGGAACACCCGGAAACCGATGCAATCATCGCGCACCACGACGAGCTTGCGCTGGTGGCACGGCGCGCCATCCTGCAGACCGGCCGCGCCATTCCGCAGGAGGTCGCTCTCACCGGGTTCGACAACATTTCCATCGGCAGATACGTCACCCCCTCGCTGACCACGGTGGAACAGCCGCAAAAACAGATTGCCCGCTCGATTATTCACGAACTGCTGGAATCTATGAAGGATCCCGGTCACCGGGAGTTCATCTCCATTCCATGCCGCCTGGTCATCCGAGAATCCATTTAATTTTTGTATTTTATTTATACGGATAAGCAAAAAATGAAGATCCAACAATTCACCAACACAAAGGAGGCCACCATGCAGTCAGAAAGAAGAAGATTTTTTACGCTGATCGAACTCCTCATCGTAATCGCGATTATCGCGATTCTGGCAGCGATGCTGCTGCCGGCGCTGAACAAGGCGCGGGAACGGGCGCGCGGCGCCGCCTGTGCCTCGAACTTGAAACAGCTCACTACCCATCTGCAACTGTACCTTGCCGACTATCGAGATGACTTCTGTTTTCTAGAGGAAAACAGCTCCTACCAGAGCATTCATGGCTGGAGCTATTATCTGAACGGGAAAAGAGTTGAACTGGAAAACAAAACCTATTTCTGCCCCTCTCTCGCCAGAATACCGGATGAATACAATCCGACAAACTACACATATGGATTCGCGTTTTCCAGCAACAACAATCAGTACCTCATGCCGTATCAGTGGACAAGTCTCCTCATCGGCTCCAGCCGCTTCCGGGTCCTTCACGGCAGAAAGATCAAAATTCCGGGGCGAACCATTATTTTTTCAGATTCCCGCAAAACAAATTCCGAATATGGCGGACTTTACCTGCAATATCACTCCGGATTGAGCTACGGTTTTGCCAACAACCACGGTCAGACCGGAAACATCGCCTACTTTGACGGCCATGTCGCCTCATCCACCCCGCGCGAATACGGCGATCATGTCATTCAATTCTACAAAGACGCCACCAACGCGACAGTGACCGAGGTCTTTTATGTAAATCCGGTCGGATTTGCCGCCAAAGCGAACAACTGAGGGAGACGTGCCCATGAAAAAAACAGTTGTCGTACTCCTCGCGGCAGTCGGGCTGTTCTGTTCCGCCGGAACCGCCCGGATCGATCTCATCTCCGGGAACGCCGGACTTCGCGCAATCTCCACCGCCCCCGGCGTCTCCGGAAAAAACATGAACTGGCTGCCTCCGGAAAAGGCAAAGCGGATGCTCTACTTCCAGCAACGCAACAACTGCGACGAATGGTCAACCATGAAGTTCTCCTTCGTCGCCGACCGCGACGCCACGGTACGGATCACCCTTCGCGGCCCCTATCGGGTCACACCGCAGAAGAAACGGCTGCCCGCCGCCGTTTTCTACGATGAACTCCGCATCGATGACAAGTCCGCGCCGAACGGCGGCTTCGAACCCGGAGAAAACGCCGGGCGCCGCTGGAACCATCTCATTGCCGACCGCGGCCTGGCGGCGTCCGGCAATGGGGTCCTGCGAGTGACGCACGACGATCCGGAATCCTTCTCTCTGCGGGTCAAGGCGGGGAAACCGGTTCAAATCGAAGTGCTCCACCGGGATGCCGGTTTGCTCGAACCCGGTCCTGACGTGACGCCGCTTCCGCTGGGGAAATGGGCGAACCGCGCCTTCGCCGACCAGACCGCAGGAGACGGCAGGGGCGGCTGGAGCGATCAGGGGGAACAGAGCCTGCGCGGAATCGTTCCGCAACGCTCTTACGGCGGCATGGAGTTCGCGATTCCCGCCTCCGGCAACGCCGTCGTCACGATGGATTCTCCGCACGACCGGACCGGAGTGAAAAGCTTCACTCTCACCCTGGAGAGCCCGCAAAAACACGCCTTTCTCTATCTGCTTCACGCCGCCGCCTGGGTCGCCACGGTTCCCGGGGAAAAACTCGGCAATGTTACCGTGCAGTATGTGGATGGCTCCGAGAGCCGTTTCTCCGTGGAAAACGGCAGAAACATCTGCGACTGGTGGTTCCTGACGGCGCTTCCCCATGCCAAAGCGGTTTACCGGCAGAACCGGGAAGAAGGACGAGGCGGCTTCCTGCTGACCCGGTTTCCGCTTGCACAAAAAGAGGTGAAACAGGTTCGCTTCGATACACAGGGGAAAGGGATCTGGCTGATCGTCGGCGCCTCGCTCTCCAGCCGTGACGTTCCGGTACAGACGAAACAGAAAGAGTACCGTTTCACCGCGCCACGTTGGAAACAGGCGGATATGCAACAGCTCGACATCATCGCAGGATCCGCGCTCGATCTGAGCGGGAGGAAACGCTTCTCACCCGAAAAGGACGGCGCCATGCAGATCACCAGGGACGGAGCGGTCACCTTCCGGACACAGGAAGGCAGACCGGTTCGTCTGATCGGCTTCAATGCCTTCCCCAGCCTCTACCGGATGAAGGGGAAAACCAGAGAGGAAGTCCACCGGACGATCGACCGCTGTCTGGAACAGGCAAAACGGATGGGGTACGACTACTTCCGCACCAATTTTCTCCTCGACCGCGATCCGTTTCAAGGGGCGACGGCGGACTTTGAATTCCAGCCCGAGTATCTCGACCGCCTCGACTATCTGGTCGCCGCCTGCCGCCGATACGGGCTCTACATCTACGGAACCACCGCGAGCTACCAGCTGGGGCGGAAGGCGTGGAACACCCCTTTCCAGCAACGCGCTGTACTCAAGAATGAAACCCTGTTCGGAGTGCCGGAACGCCGGGCGGAATGGAAGAAGCTCATCGTGAAACTTCTAACCCATGTGAACCCGTACACCGGGCTTGCGTACAAAGACGATCCGGCCTTTCTCTGCTTCGAATTCTACAACGAACAGGAGATCAGTCTGCAAAGTCTGCTCCGCGCTCCGGAGAGTTTCCCTGTCTCTACTTTATCCTTCATCAACGCGAAATTCATCCGTTTTCTGGAGGAGAAATACAAAACACCGCAACAGCTCTCCCGGTGCTGGGGGACGCCGGTCGGAAATTTTTCAGAGGTGAAATTCCACTCCGGCAAGTTCATCGGCAACCGGGCCTTCGCCGGCGACTGGCAGCTCTTCTGCATGAAGAACGCCGCCGCGTGTCTCGATTTCTTCAACGACGTCATGCGGGAGATCGGTTGCAACAGATACGTTTCACAGTACAATTTCCTCCCGTCAATCGCTTTTTCCCGGGTGAGGGCGGAGAAAACCCACATCGTTTCGATGAACACCTACTTCCGCCATCCGTCGAAGATGATGAGCAAAGGTTCCGTCGTCCGGCAGGACAGCTCCCTGAGCAGCAGCGGCGGCGAATATTTCAAAAAGGCGGCCTCCTGCCGGATCGCCGGAATGCCGCTCTTTGTCTCCGAATACAACCACTGCTACTGGAACCAGTACGAATATGAGGGAGGAATCTTTTTCCCCGCCTACAGTGCATTGCAGAATTTCGCCGGAATCACCGTGCACCAGAGCCCGGTGATGGAGGAGAACCGGCCGCTCCGGCTGGAAAACTTCCGGGTGGCGACCAGTCCGACCAAACGGGCGAACGAATTTCTGGCAATGTCGCTCTTCCGCCGCGGTGACGTGCTAAGTTCGCCGCATCGGGTGGAACTGGTCTACCCGGCGAAATTTTTCCAAGGCGGCATCGCCGGGGCGGGTGCTGTCAACACGGAACAATCCACGCTTGCGTTTCTCACCGGAGTCGCGCTGCGTTTTCCGGAACTTCCAGAACGACAGGAGAAGAAAGCGGAACTCTCATTTCAGCCCGAACAATCCGCTGCGATTCACTCCGGGGCATGGTCCAGTTCGATAGAGAACAGCAGTTCCGGCCGCCTTGCCGACAGCGTCGCGAAGCTTCGGATCGCCGGAATTCTGCCGAAAAACAATCCGACCGATGTCGCGATACAGTACTTTGTCTCCGACACCGGGGAGCTTTCGCTCGACACAAAGGCCCGGCGGCTGAAGGTGGTCACTCCGAAGACGGAAGCGGTAATCCTGAAGCCGGATGATAACAACATTGCACTCCGGCAACTGACGGTGCACTCCGTCGACACCGGCTGTGCCGCAGCAGTCACCTCACTTGACAACCTTCCATTGACGGAGAGTTGTCATATGATGTTCGTACTCAACACCAACTCGGTTTCGGAAGGGCTGGTGCTTTCCGGCGACCGCAACACGCTCATCGAGCCGGGGAAGAACGCCCCGCCACGAATGGAGACCGCCCGGCTCCGCGTTTCGCTCCGGTGCACGGACAAGAATTGGAAGCTCTATCCGCTGAGTCTGAGCGGCGAGCGCCGGAAGCCGCTGCCGGTCATGCGGCGGGCCGATGGAATTGCATTCCGGCTCGACACTGCGGCCCTGTCCAACGGGCCCACCCCCTTCTTTGAACTGACAGAAGAATAGAAGCTCTCCCCAAAAACCGGGCACTCCCCGCATCCCCCTTGCGATGCTCTCCCCCGGGAAAGGGAGAGCTTTTTTGGGGCCCCATTTCCGCACTCCGAAAAAAAACAAAAAATAAGAGAAACACCCTTGCTTCGTCAGGATACCTAACGTATAATAAAAATAGACTAAGCAGAAATGACGGTGTTGCAATGCAGAGAAAAGCTCAGAAACGCGATCAACTTTACGAAACGCTGAAAGCGGCCATTTCCGGCGGACAGTACGCTTCCGGAAGCCGCCTGCCGAAAGAGGTGGAGTTCGCCGCAGAGCTCGGCGTCTCCCGCAAGACGCTCCGCCACGCATTGGAACGGCTCGAAAACGATCACCTGATCGAACGCATCAGAAGCAAAGGGACCTTTGTCCGGTTCCGCCGCTACCTCGTGCTGGCCGACAACAATCAAGACCTCTGCATGCCCTATAACTACATCATTCCGGGGATCATCCGGACGGCGGAACGGATGGGGACGGCCGTATCCATCTGTGCCTTTTCCGCCTTCGAAAACCTGACGGAACAGCAGGTTATCGACAGCATCACCCGACAGAATGCCGGCTGTATCGTCATCACCAACAAAATCGATGAAAACACACGCATCTATCAGCAGTTGAAGCATCTGCCGCTGCCGGTCGTCCTGGCGCACGGCCATCTGGAAGACCACAGCTTCACCGGCTGGCCCACCGTCGCCTACGACGAACAGGCGGCATGGCGCGCGGCGTTTCTCCATCTGAAAGCGCTGGGGCACCGAAGAGTCGCGGCGGGCTGTCATCGCGCGGATCTGCAGGAGATCCGCGGCTGGCGGCGGGATGCCTTTCTCGCCATGACAGCGGAAATCGGCCTCGATCCGGACCCGGGCCTGCTCTTCTCCATGAATGTGAGAGGGGAAGACGCTGACCCGGTCATTCACCGCCTCTTCCGGGAACAGAAACCGCCGACCGCCATTGTCTGTTACAGCGATTTCTGGGCTCCGTACCTCTACCGGAGCCTCGAGAAGATGAACCTGCGCATTCCGGACGATGTCTCTGTCATGGGATTCTGCGGAGCACCGGTAGGGCGTTACCTCTCCCCCAATCTCTCCACCATCGACCTGCAGTACGAAAAAACCGGCGAACTCGCCCTGCGGATGCTGCTGGACCACTCACATCCACTGCTGGAACTCGTCGACTTCAAGCTGGAATCACGGGGAAGCACCCGACCCGTTGCTCGATAAAACCAAATCAGGGAAAGGAGTTCATTATGAAAATAATTCAGTTCCACCTGCACGGCATACGGCCGTCGCCATCCGGCGCGGGGAAACGGATTTCCCCATTTACGTTGATCGAACTTCTCATCGTTATCGCTATCATCACCATTCTCGCCTCGATGCTGATGCCGGCACTGAACAAGGCGCGGGCAAGGGCGAAGAGCGCCTCCTGCTCGAGCAACCTCAAGAACATCGGTCTGGCCTTCTTCTCCTACGGCAGCGATTTCAGCGATTACATGGTTCTGCCCTGTCAGGCGGATATTCCCGGTCAGGGGAGCTATGACACCGACCGCTGGCACATGGTCCTCTGGGACCACGGGTATCTGAAGATGAACAAAGTCTTCTACTGCCCGGAAGCGGCGGCTCTGGGCAAGGTGAACTACGGCGACGATCACTCGCTCTCCTGGTGGAAAACCGGGAACGTCTACGGCGTCAACCGGGCGACGTTCGTCTACAACTGGAGCATCAACCGGCGGATCAAACTCACGGAAATACGACGTCCCTCCCGCCGGATCTACGCCGCTGACTCCATCAACGGAGTGGAAGGCACCAACTATATGAAACACACCCTTGACGTCTCCCGGACAAGCACGACCAACGGCGTCTATTACCCCTATCACAACATGAATTGCAACATGCTCTGGGTGGATGGTCATGTCTCCGCCCTGAAAGCGGCAAATCCCACCCGCACGGGAGTGTGGGATGCCCTCCCCGTGAATCCGAAATACACGACCGGATGGGGGAAAACGCTTTATCTCTACAACGACTGAATATGGAAAGATCTGCGATAAAAACATTACCTTCCGTTTCCCTTCTTCTGCTCGCTTTCTGCACCATGCTCGGTGCGGCGGAGGAAGCCTCAAAGCCGCTGTTCCACTTCGCCGATATGCAAACCGGCATCCGGAAAATGGGGAAAAGCCACTATGAAATCAAGGATGGGAAACTCCGTCTCGAGGTTCCCGCCGGCAGTCCGAAGTGGTCGGGAATTCTGCTGAAAAATCCCGACGGCAGCGGCTTCTCCACGAAAGGATACTCCGCCGTCGCCTTCGACGTCCGCAACCTGGGCGACAGCTTCTCCGGAGAACTTCAGGTGGAACTCATCTGTCTCGGAACGAACGGGAAATGGCGTTACCGCAGCAAAGGCGGCGTCGCGCTTCGCAAGGGAGAGAGTTTTCCGTGCCGGGTCCCCTTCTACCGGGACTGCGGCGGCACGCTCAAAGACCCGATGCTGCGTACGGGGATCTACAAATCGCCCGACGGCTACCCGGGAGCCGCCGAAAGCCAGCGCAGCCATCAGGACCGAATCGACGAAATCCGCATCTTCGTCAATTCGGTCGGCTGGCCGGGGGTCGAACACCGCTTCGAGCTGTCGGATCTCCGGCTGGAAAATCCGGTTCCGCCTCTGAATCCGGAACTGTCCGACCCGGCGAAATTCTTCCCCTGCATCGACACCTTCGGGCAGTACAAGCATGCGAAACATCGCAACCTGATCCATTCCGATCAGGAACTGCGCGAAAGTGCCCGGCGGGAAATGCAGATTCTCCAGAACAGAAAACCGAATCCGGAACGCACCATCTACGGCGGCTGGGCAAACGGCCCCGATTTCCCCGCCACCGGCCACTTTTACCCGCTGAAATATCAGGGCAAATGGTATCTGGTCGATCCGACAGGGAAACTCTTCTGGGGGCACGGCATTCAGGGAATCCGCTGGGTGGACACCACCCCCATCACCCGTCGCGAACACTGGTTCGAAACACTTCCCCCCAAAGATGATCCGCTCTACGCCCCCTGCTGGCTGACGGAACGCAGCGGGGCCGCCTGGTATGCGAAAACCGGCGGGAAACTGACCTCCTTCAACTACAATCTGCGCAATCTGATCGCCAAATACGGCAAGGAGTACCCGCAGGGGTTCATCCGGACCACCGCACTGCGGCTGCCCGCCTGGGGGATCAATCTCATCGGCGTCAACAGCTATCTGCCGCTGACCCGCGACGCGAAAATCCCCTACATCCACAATCCAGCCGGGAAACGGGTCAAACTCAACAACGGCAAAGGGGTCTTCTTCGACGTCTTCGATCCGGGCTATGCGCGTGACCTGAAGGCGGAACTCACCGGGCGGTATGGCTTCACACTCAACGATCCCTACTGCATCGGCTACTGCATCGACAACGAGGTCAAATGGGGGACGACGACCCGGTTTGCCGAAGATGTCGTCCGCTCTCCCGCTTCGCAGTGTGCGAAAAAGGTCTTTCTGGAACAGCTCCAAAAACGCTATCACAACGACCTGAACGCCTTCAATCAGGCGTGGGGGAGCGATTTGAAGAGCTGGAACGACTTCCTCAACCGGACGGCTCTGCCCGCAACCGGACGAGGCAAACGCGACCTTGCGGCCTTCAACGACGAGATCATCCGCACCTACTTCAAGGTCAATCGCGAAGTTTTGAAAGAGTGCGCGCCGCACAAGCTCTATCTCGGCTCCAGAATGCACGACTATCCGGTCCGGGTCATGCGCCTCGCCGCGCCTTATCTGGACGTCATCTCGCTGAATCTGTACCGCCATTCGGTCGCGGATCTCTCCCTGCCGAAGCCGCTGGATAAGCCGGTCCTCGTCACCGAATACCACTTCGGCCTGATGGATGGCGGCATCCCGGCCGGCGGCATCCAGTCCTGCGGCTCGCGGGCGGACCGGAAACACGCCTACTCCCGCTATGTGGAAAGCGCGCTCTCCAACCCGTACGTCATCGGCGTCACCTATTTTCAGTGGCTGAACCAGAGCGCCGTCGGCCGCTATCAGGACGGCGAAAACTTCTATTGCGGATTCGTCGACGTCACCGACCGCCCCGAACCGGAACTGGTCGAAGCCGCAACCGAACTCGGCCAACAGCTCTACCGCTATCGGACCGGCGGCGTTCCGGCCGGCAACTGAACTGCGGGAAGCGGCAGAACGACCGGCGTGGCCCGGGAATCCTGCCGCATTTTTCCGCGGAAATGCTCCATCACGGCGTCTCCTGTTGCACACGCGTTCCCCTCTCCCGTCTCCTCCCCGGAGGAACGGATCGCTTCCTCCGTTTCCCCCCGTTGATTTGTTTCATACAATCCCGGATTATTGCAGTTTACACCCCCGCGGCGCGACAGTATATTACCGCACAGCACAAAATCATCCAGGGAAACACAGATGAAGAAACTTCGCGTCATCCAGGTCGGCACCGCCCCCATGGTGCACTCCGCCCACGCGGCAATCGCCCTGCGCGGTCTGCCGGAAACATTTCAGCTGGAGGGTATCGTCGAAGAGAATCCGGAGTTCCGTTGCCGCGCCGCCGAAAACAGCGCCTTCGCCGGACTTCCGTTTCTCACCTGGGAGGAGGCACTCCGCCGCCGCCCCGACGCCTTCGTAATCGAGACCGACGAGCATCAGCTGGTCGCCAATGCGATCCGTTCTCTGGAGGCGGGATTCCCCACCTACATGGATAAGCCGGGCAGTGAAGATCAGACGCAGTTCCGGAAAATGTGCCGCCTCGCCGCCGAAAAAAAACTGGTGCTCACCCTGGGATACATGTTCCGCCACAATCCCGCCGTTCTCCACGCGCTGGAACTGAAAAAAGCGGGGAAACTGGGCGAAATCTTCAGCGTGGAAGCGCAGATGAGCGGCTGCAACGACGCCGGATATCACCGGACACTGCCGCGCTTCCGCGGCGGCATGATGTACTATCTCGGCTGTCACATGATCGACATGATCGTCCATTTCTGCGGCTTCCCGGAGGAGGTCATTCCGCTCAATGCCCGCACGCTCAGCCGCGGCGTCGACTGCGTCGACTTCGGCTTCTGCGCCTATCGCTACGCCCACGGCGTCTCCTTCGTCAAAACATGCGCCTCGGAGGTCAACGGCGTCAACCGCCGCTCCATCGTCATCAACGGCACCGACGGCACCTTTGAAATCCGCCCGATCGAGGTTCCGCGGGGCGATGGATACGACGACACCTTCGCCCGCGTCACGCTGGAGAATTCACACCCCTTTTCCGACGGCAGCACCGCCCTCACCTTTCCGCCTCACCGGCGTTACGACGGCCTCTTTCTGAATTTCGCCCGCTATGTCCGCAAAGAGGCGGAAAATCCCTACACGCCGGAATATGAGGAGAAGCTGCACGACCTGATCCTGCGCTCCTGTCGCCCCCGTGCCTGAAACCGTGCGGAGCAAAAATTCCGCCCCGCTTATTGCTTTTTCTCTCTCCCCGGTGTATTGTAAACCACCATCTAGTTACGCAAGGAGAAGAATCCACCATGAAAATTACGTTTCTCGGAACGGCGGCGGCGGAGGGCATCCCCGCCCTCTGGTGCGAATGCCCCATATGCCAACAGGCGAAAGAGCTGGGCGGAAAGGATTTCCGCTGCCGGTGCAGCTATCTTATCGATTCCGACACCATGGTGGATTTCGGGCCGGACGCCTTCCGGCAGGTTGCCGATTTCAAGATCGACCTCACAAAACTCGCCCGGGTCATCTTCACCCATCCGCATGAAGACCATCTGGCGCCGACGGAATTCACCTGGCGCCGCGCCCCCTGGTTCAGTCAGGTCTCCCATGAATTGACCGTCATCGGCGCCCCCAGCATCTTCTGCACCATCATCGCCTTCGCGGCCACCCACTGCAACGCCATCTACGATCTGCGGGATCTCCGTCTGCGCCCCGTCGCCGTCGATCCCGGCCGTTGGCTCCAGGACGGGGACATCGAACTTCTGCCGCTGCGCGCCAACCACTGCCCCGGCCAGAACGGCATGATCTATGTCATCCGCCGCGGCGGCAGGAATTTCCTGCTGGCGAACGACACCGGCTACCTCGCGGAATCGGAATGGGAGTGTCTGAAAGGAGTCCGGCTCGATCTGGTTTCGATCGATTGCACCTGCGCCTTCGGCTCCCCCGACCTGCGGGACAACCACATGGGGGTCAACACCGTGCTCGCCTTCCGTGACCGGCTTGCAGAACTCGGCTGTCTTACCCCGGAATCCAGAGTCTTCGTCAACCATTTCTCCCACAACGGGAAAGCGCTCCACTCCGACCTGGAAGCCTTCTTCCTGCCCCGCGGCATCGGAGTCGCCTTCGACGGAATGTGCGTGGAACTCTGAACGCATCCGCAAAACAAAAAAAACGCCGCATCCAGCGTAACACCGGATGCGGCGGATTTTTTTCGTCGGCTCAGAAGTTGTGACAGACCAGACCGTCACGGAGCTTCGGCTCAAACCAGGTCGACTTGGGCGGCATGATCGCGCCGGCGTCGGCAATCGCCATCAACTGCTCCACCGTGGTCGGATACATCGAAAACGCAATCGCATACCGGCCGGAATTCACCAGCTTCTCCAGTTCGCCGATCCCGCGGATGCCGCCGATGAAGTCGATTTCACGGCTCGTGCGCGGGTCTTCAATACCGAGAATCGGCGCCAGAATGTTGTCCTGCAGAATGCTGACATCCAGACGCTCGATGACGCCGAGCGAAGCGATGTCGAATTTCGGCCGGGCCAGATACCACTCGTGCGCCATGTAGAACTTGAACTCCCCGGAGTGCTCCACTTCCCCGTCCTCGGCGGGAGTAATCTGAAACTTCTCCCCCACCAATGTCAGGAATCCGGCCGGGCTGTTCCCGTTCAGCGAACGCACCACCCGGTTGTAGGGAAGAATCCGCAGCTGGGTCGCCGGAAACGCAACCGTCAGGAAGTAGTTGTAATCCTCTTTCCCGGTGTGATTCGGGTTCTTCGGGGCACACTCCGCGGCAGTCCGCGCCGCGGCCGCACTGCGATGGTGGCCATCGGCGATGTAGAAGACCGGCACGAGGTCGGCAAAGAGCTTCGACAGCTTCCGGCTGACCTCCTCATCCAGCCGCCAGAGCGTATGACGCACGCCGTCCGGAGCGGTGAAGTCGAAGAGCGGCTCCCGGGCGGTCTCCTCGTCGATCAGCGCGTCGATCTCCTTCTGATCCCGGTAGGTGAAAAACGCCGGGCCGGTGTGGGAACGCAGCTCCATCACGTGGCGGGTCCGGTCATCCTCCTTGTCCTGCCGGGTCTTTTCATGCTTCTTGATGACGCCGGAACGGTACTCCTCGGCGGAAGCCGCGCCGAGCACGCCGGTCTGCGCCCGCCCGTTCATCACCAGACGGTAGACGTAGAGATGCTCCCCCTTGTCGAGCGTCAGCGGAACCTCGCGGCAGAAACGCTGAAACGCCGCGGCCGCCTGCGCATACACCCGCTCGTCATGCAGATCGATTCCCGGCTCCAGATCGATTTCCGGGCGCGACACGTGCAAAAAGGACCAGGGATTCCCCTTCGCCAGCTCGGCGGCTTCGCGGGAATTGACCACATCGTAGGGAACCGCGGCGACGGCGGCGGCCCGCTCGACCGACGGCAGCAGACCGTGGAACGGCAGCAATTGAGCCATGATTTACCTCACTTGTTATTCTAGATTCCTTCTCTCCCCGACCCGGGGAAGATGTCTTCAAGTTTCTGAAGAGTTCCACTCCAGTGCGCCATCCGGACAATCCGGCTGTGGACGCACTCACCGCCGCCGAGCTCGCACTCCCCGCGCGGACGCACGCCGCCGCAGGGACCGTTCGACAACCGTTTGGGACAATTCTCCGTGCAGACAAACTGCGTCAGCGGCAGTCGGCAGCGGGCACAGGTCCGGCAGCCGGCAAGGAGTTTCTTGAGCAGCCGCCCGTTTGCCGCACGCTGCCGGTCCGCGTGGGCGAACAGGAAACGGCGCAACAGGAATCCGAACTTCTCCCCGCCGGAAATTTTCGGCTCTCCGATATCGTGCGGTTCCGGCATTCCCTTCTCCGGATAAGGCCGGCGCAACATGCAGTCGTACAGATAAAAACTGCTGTCGTACGGCGCCATCTCCGTCTGAGCCAGGTAGGAGTTGTACTCCTCGATCCACTGCTCGAAGCTGGTGAATTCCCGCAACGCTCCGGCGATTCGTTCGGCCGCAATCTTCGCCCGCCCGGGCAGCTCCGCCCCCGCCAGCTGGATGCCGCTGTATCCGAGCAGTCGACAGCCGGCGGCCTGCAGCTCCAGACGGCGAAGCTGAGCCGCTTCAAACTGATTGACCGAATAGTGAAGCTCCTTTTCCAGAATCTTCCGGAAGTCGCTCGAGATGTTGATCCCCGGATACTCCCCGGCCAGAATGCGCTCCACCTTGTCCGGCGTGAGCAGCACCAGCCGCGCAATCATCGGGTAGAAGAGGCTCCGCCCGATGAAGTACCAGCGCAGCGACTGCAGTTTCAACATATCCCACCCCGCCTGCGTCACGATGAACGACGCGCCGGAGTTGATCTTTTTGACCAGCTTGAAGTATTGCCCCATCAGCGTGTAAGGCGTGTACTGAAACGGATTCACCGTCGCCCCGGTGAAAAATCCGACATCGCCGGTCCCGTTGCCGAGCATCCGGAGAATTTCGACGCTCTCGGTAAAGGTGCGGCGCCGGCAGTCGCGCACCGTATCGCCCGGAACCGCGCTGCCGGTAACCGGCACGATGTTGCAGTTGCCCGCGTTGGCGGCGATGGTCGCGAGATTGTGCACCTCCTCCGGCGTCGTATCGCGCCCGGAGAGGTAGATCACATGACGATCGCGATTCTCCGGAGAGAGCGCGCTGGCGTATTCCGCCGCCCGCCAGACGTCGAGGTTGTGATAGCGGTCGGTGATCGCCAGTGCGGCGTTGACCCCCTCGATGCCGAGAACGGCGGATTCCAGCGCGGCCAGCCGCTCGGCGCTCGCCGCCGGATCGTTGTCCCGCCCCGGCGAGGCGTTTTCAATCAGCAGGACGAATTCGCCCCGGTTCAGCGCGTCGCGAAACCGGTTGCCGTGTTTCGCAAAGTTGATTTCAAGTTGCAGATCTCTCATGATTCGCTTTCCAATTCCTGTTCCAGCAGCTGTTCGGTCTCCCGGCGGCCCGGATCAAAGAGGAAGAAGAAGCCGCCGACCAGGTTGAAGAATAGTACGATCGCCGTGTAAATAAGCTGCCCCGTCTTCGCATCCCCCACCGCGACGCCCCCCGCGGCGAGAATGGTGATCGTCGCCACGTCGCGCCCGCCGATTCCGGAGGGGAAGAGCGGAATCAGCCCGACGATGTTGCCGATCGTCGTCGCCACAATCAGCGTAAAAAGCGGCACTTCAATGCCGAGACCGATCAACAGAATGAAAAAGGTCATCGAGGTCATCAGATGAATGAAGAAGACGCTGAGCACCGTCAGCAGAGACAGCTCCTTCCAGGCGTGGCGGTAGGTGTCGGTTGCCCGGGTGAGCCGGGTCACCATGCCGCCGGAAATCCGGTCTCCCCAGTGCATCAGACGCCCGAACAGCGGCAGACGCTCCAGCAGCCGGTGGAAGAAGATCACACAACTGGCTCCGAGTCCGGCCAGGCAGAGCGCGGCAAGTCCGAGAATCAGCAGCTCGCGCATTCCATCGGTGAGACTCAACCCGGGCACGTCGATCCGCATGAGCAGCGGCACCGCCGGCCCCAGCAGAATCAGAGCCAGCACGAAGAGCGCAATCATGCCGACGATGCGGTCCATGAGGATGGTGAAAGCACCCTCCATTCTCTCCCCCGCCCGTGAACGCTTCGTCAGCACCCCCATCTTCACCACGTCGCCGCCGATCGCGCCGCCGGGGATCACCAGCGAGAAGAAATACCCCTGCATGGTCAAGGAAAGCGCCTCAAAGCCGCTCAGTTTCACCTGAAGAATCCGGGTGAGCCGATGCCACCGCCAGGTGCAGACGAGCATGTGAAAGAGATACACCGCCAGCGCCGGCAGAAGATATGCGTACTGGAAATTCCGGAACCCGTCAAGAATCTCCGTCGGATTGCGCAGAATCAGGTAGGCGACAATTCCCCCCGCTATGGCGAGTTTGGCAAAAAACCAGAAGAATTTTTTCAGTCGTGCAAAGTAACTCATTTCCGTCGGTGGCCGCATTATCCCGTCATATAAAATAGCACGTTTTTCCCGCTTCGGCAATCCCCGGAAAGAGAGTTTTCCGATACTTTCCCGAAGAGGATCAGCAACTGATGTGTTCGGTGATATCGGCGCCGAGCCCGGTGAGCTTCTCCACGAGATTTTCATAGCCGCGGTAGATCACCTCCGCCGAATGGATCGTGCTCTCGCCGCGGGCGCAGAGCGCGGCGATCACCATCGCCATCCCGGCCCGGATATCGGGGCTGGACATGGTCACCGCGTGCAGTTGCGCCTTCCCGGTAATCACCACCCGGTGCGGATCGCAGACGATCGCATTCGCCCCCATGCTGATCAGCCGGTCGGCGAAATAGATGCGGCTTTCGAACATCTTCTCGAAAAACATCACCGTTCCGCGGCTCTGCGTCGCGGCGACGATCGTACAGCTCATCATATCCGACGGATACTGCGGCCAGGGACCGTCGGAAATCTGCGGAATGTGCCCCCCGAAATCGCATTCAACATGCGGCTCCTGCCCGCCCGGCAGAAAAATCCGGTCGGCATGGAGTTCCATCGTAATGCCGAGCCGTTCGAAGACGCGGCGGAGCATCCAGTAGTGGCGCGGCACCGTTCCGTGCACGGTAATCTCTCCTCCCGCCGCGGCGGCGAGCGCGAGAAAACTGCCGGCCTCGATGTGGTCCCCGACGACGGTGTATTCGGTGCCGTGCAGACGCTCCACCCCGTCGATCTCCACGGTGTTGCTGCCGGCGCCGGAAATCTTCGCCCCCATGGCATTGAGCAGTTTCGCCAGGTCGAGCACATGCGGTTCACAGGCGGCGTTGTAAAGGGTGGTTCTCCCCTTCGCGGTGGCGGCGGCGATCAAAATCTGCTCGGTCGCGGTCACACTCGCCTCGTCGAGGAAGAGTTCGCGCCCGGCCAGTCCGGAAGGCGCGTCGAAGCAGTAGGTGTCGATGCCGGACATCTCCGCGCCCAGCTTGATCAGCCCGTAAAAATGGCCGTCGAGCCGGCGCCGCCCGATCACATCCCCCCCGGGCGGATAGAGTTCGGCCCGGCCGCAACGGGCGAGCAGAGGAGCGGCAAAAAGGATGCTGGTGCGGTTCCGCGCACACATCTCCTTCGGCACGCAGGTGGTCCGGATTTTCGAACAGCGGAACCGCAGAATATGGTTTTCGAAGGAAAACTCCGCCCCGAGTTCTCCGGCGATATCGAGCATGGTGCGCACGTCGAGAATGTCCGGCACGTTGCGCAGCACCACCTCCTCGTCCGTGAGCAGCAGTGCCGCGATCATCGGCAGAGCCGCGTTTTTGTTGCCGGAAACCGTCACGGAGCCGCGAATATCGGCTCCGCCCTTCACCACCAGACTGCGCATGAATCCTCCCGCATCACATACATTTTTCTGCATCTTTAAACTATAGGCCGCCGGAGCTCAAAATGCAAACTTCACCGGAGGAGATTTCCACAATTTCAGAAAAGCGTGCAAAAAGGACCGCTCCGCGTTTGCAAAATGTTCAGGGTTGCATTAAGTTATTGAAAACCTAACTTTTCTGCGGGGAAACTGTATATGACACGTGAAGATACGACCAGAGTGTGGCGGACTTTGTTCGAAGTGACGGACTGGATGCGGAACATCAATGCCGGGTTGATCGATCAGACCTTTCTCAATCTCACCTTCAACCAGCTGCGGATGATCAAGATCGTCTATGTCCTCAATCGGGAGTTTCCGGAAGGCGTCACCCTCAAGGTCCTCGCGGAATCGCTCAATATCACTCCGGCCGCCGCCTCGGAGATGGTCGATGCGCTGGTCCGCAAGGACGTGCTCTGCCGCGACCACAACCCGCAGGACCGCCGCGCGGTGGCGATCCGCCTCGCAGAGAACTGCCGCAAACGCTTTCTGGAGGGGGAAAAGAACTTCGACCATGTCACGGCGGACTTTCTGAACACCCTCTCCGAAGAGCGGCGGAACAGCTTCCTCAGCGGGCTGGAAGCGCTGCACAACTTCCTCGCCGCCCGCCGGAACTGATTCTCTCCACTGTCGTTTGCCTCTCACCGCAGAAGGAAGTTCGCTCCCCCCCCCCACGGAAATTCAACAGAACGGCAGAGATTCCAGCCGGAAGGAGTCCCGCTCCTCCGGCGAATAGAAGACCTTCATCAGAAACAGCCCCTGCGGCGGAGCGGTTTCCGGCGCAACAGAGCGGTCGCACGCTTCCAGAATCCGGCGGACATCCGCGGGCGTGAGTTTTCCGGCGCCTGCCGCCTCAAGCGTCCCCATCAGACAGCGGATCATCTTGTAGAGAAAACCGTTGCCGACGAAGGTCACGCAGCAGAACTGCCCGAACTCCTGCACCTCAATCCGGTAGATGGTCCGCACCGCCTCCTCGATCATGCTCCGCTCCACCACGAAACTGGAGTAGTCGTGCGTCCCGGTGAGCATCGGTGCGGCGGCGCGGAGTTTCTCCACATCAATCCGGTGAATCGGCCGCCAGGTGTACCGGTCGGTGAAGGGGGAAGGCTCCCCGAGATTGAGCACGTAGGTGTAGGCTTTCCCCAGCGCGTCGTAGCGGGCGTGAAACTCCAGAGGCATCTCCCGGATGCTCCGCAGTTTGATGTCCGGCGGCAGCAGCCGGTTGGCCGCCCGCATCACCTTTTCCGGCGGAATTTCCGGCCGGACCGGCGTGAGATAGGAGGCGGCGAACCGCTGTGCATGCACTCCGGCATCGGTGCGGCTGCTGCCGATCAGGTGAATCGGCAGCCCGGCGTACAATTTGGAAAGCACCTCCTGCACCCGCTGCTGCACGGCGACACAGTGCGGCTGAATCTGCCAGCCGCTGTAATTGGTGCCGTCGTAGGCGATCTCCAGAAGATAGCGGCGTGACGGCTCGTAGGGGGTAGATTCCAGACTCATATGATACTCTCCGCAACCGAGTTCCAGAAGAGCATCCCCTCCTCGGTCAGCCGGATGCGATGCGATGAGATTTCGAAGAAGGAGTCGGAGGTCTTCGAAGCGGCCTTCCGCGCCGCCTCCACCCGGCGGTGCCAGGAGTCAGCGTCCGGAACGCTCTTCCAGAGCTTCGGCGTCCAGCCGTTCGTGGTCCGCAGATTGATGATGAAGATCTCGTTGAGGCGATCCCCCAGCGGAATCTCATCGAATTCCGGCACCGACCGGCGCAGCCAGCTGCGGATCGACTCCGGCTGGATCGAACGTTTTTTGCCGTCGAAACTGGCGGCAGCGGGTCCGAACCCCTTCAGCAGGCCGCCGCGCCAGACATTGACGTTGTGCCGGCACTCGCCGTTTTTCTTCGCGTAGTTGCTGATCTCGTAGCGGTGAAATCCGGCCGCTTCGGCAAGCTCGCCCGCCTTCTTCCACATCTTCACGGAATCCTCTTCATCCGGAATGAGCCGGTCGCTGAGCCGGGCCCCCTCCTCCGGGGTCAGATTGTAGCAGGAAACATGGTCCGCACCGGTGGCGAACGCCTCTTCCAGATCGTGCCGGAAATCGGCCCCCTTCTGCCCCGGAATCGCGTAGATGAGGTCACAGTTCCAATGCGGAAACTTCGCCTCCGCAATGAGTTCAATCGCCTGCCGGAGCGCCTTCTGACAGCAGTCGCGCCCGAGCGTATCGCGGAACTTCGGCCGGAACGACTGCACACCGAGGCTGATCCGGTTGGCAAAACTGCGGATCAGCTGCACCTTCTCCCGGTCGAGCGTCTCCGGGTTCGCCTCGATTGAAATTTCGGTCGCCTTCTCCGGTTTCAGCCGCTTCTCAATCGCCCGGAACAACCGCTCCAGCTGTGCGGTGGAAAGCAGTGTCGGTGTGCCCCCGCCGAAGTTGATGGTTTCGCAGGGCCCCTCCGGCTCGTACTCTTCCAGATCGGATTCAATTCGGTCGAGGTAGCGGCCGATCATGCGGGGGGTCGGGTGGGGTTCGGAATAGAAAGCGCAGTAACCGCACTTGCTCCGGCAGAAAGGGACATGAAAATAGTAGTTCACTCTGTCATTAATCCGGCTGATGTAAAGTTGACCAGGTATTCGATTCCCGCCGCCAACGCGGCATCGGGGAAATCGAACTTCGAATTGTGCAGCGCCGGGCAGTTCTCCCCCGTGCCCAGCTTCACGTAAACGCCGGGATACCGCTGCAGATAATAGGCAAAATCCTCCGCCTCCATCGATGAGGCGGCAAGTTCGACGAACCGCTCATCGCCGACCGTCTCCCGGATGACCCGGCGGGCGAGCGCCGTCGGTTCCGGAGCATTGAGCGTCACCGGGTAGGCGAGCCGGTAGTCGATTTCACAGCGTGTCCGGTGCGCCCGCGAAACCGCTTCGACCACTTCGCGCAACCCCGTCTCCAGCGCCGCGGCGACCTTCATGTCGAGCGCGCGCGCCGTGCCCTCGAGCACCACCTCATCGGGAATCACGTTGGCCAGTTCGCCGCCGGCAATCCGGCAGACGCTGAGCACCGCGGCCTGCTGCGGATCGATCCGCCGGGAGACCACGCTCTGCAGTTCGACGACAATTGCCGCCGCCGCCACCACCGGGTCGATCGCCTGATGGGGACGGCTGCTGTGCCCTCCCCTGCCCCGGATCGTCACCTTGAAGTGAGCGCACGACGCCATCATCGCTCCATTCCGCAACGCCAGCACACCGACCGGCAGTCCGGGCATGCCGTGAAGCGCGGTCACCAGATCGGCGCGCGGATTCTCCAGCGCACCGGCCTCGATGAGATCGCGCCCCATCGCCCGGTTCTCTTCCCCCGGCTGCCAGACGAAACGGACACTGCCGTCAAAACTGTCGCGCCGCGAGGCGAGCAGCTCCGCCGCCCCCATCACCATCGCCGCGTGGCCGTCGTGGCCGCAGGCGTGCATCCTGCCGTCATGGCGGGAGGCGTAGGCGGCGCCGGTTTCCTCATGGACCCGCAGAGCATCGATATCCGCCCGGAGCGTGACGTTCCGCCCGGGCCCGCGCCCGTGCAGAATCGCCACCACATCGGTGCCGAGAAACGGCGGCAGCACCTCCAGATCCAGCCCGGCCAGCCGTTCCCGGATGGCGCGCGCGGTCTCGAACTCCGCCCCCGCCATCTCCGGTATCCGGTGCAGGGCGTGGCGGAATTCGATGATTCCGGGGAGGATTTCCGCAAGAGTCCGCATCATTCGTGATAGACGATCTTTCCGCCGACCATGGTCAGCTTGACGCGGCACTGGACCTCCCAGCCGTCAAACGGAGTGTTGCGCGAATTCGACTTGAACTTCTCCTTGTCGATCGTGTAGTGCTCCTCCGGGTCGAATACGACCAGGTCGGCGGGATTCCCCTCCGCCAGGCTGTAGTTCTCCATGCCGAGAATCTCCGCCGGGCCCGCGGTGAACTTCTTCACCAGCTCCGGCAGGGAGATCACCCCCTTGGCCACCAGTTCACCGTAGGTGAGCGGCAACGCAGTCTCCAGACCGATGATACCGAACGGCGCCTCGTCGAACTCCACCATCTTGGCGGTCATCGTGTGCGGCGCGTGGTCGGTGGCGATCGCGGTGATCGTGCCGTCGGCCACCCCTTCGATCAGCGCCAGCCGGTCCTCTTCGGAACGCAGCGGCGGATTCATTTTGTAGTTGGTGTCGTACTTCTTGATGCACTCGTCGGTCAGCGTCAAATGGTGCGGCGTCGCTTCGCCGGTGACCGGAATGCCCTTGGCGCGGGCGTTCCGCAACAGTTCGACGCTCTCCTTGACGCTGACATGCTGCATGTGGATCTTCCAGCCGACGTTGCGCGCCAGAATGATGTTGCGCGCGACCATCAGCTCCTCGGCCGCGCCGGAGATCCCCATCATGCCGAGCAGAACCGACCATTTGCCTTCATGCATAACGCCGCCCGCGGCAAGGCATTTATCCTCGCAATGGTCGAGAATCGGCAGATTGAACGATTTTGCGTACTCCACCACATGACGCATCAGCGCATGGTTCTGGATGCAGCGGCCGTCGTCGCTCAGAGCCACCACGCCCGCCGCCTTCAGCGAACCGATGCCGGCCATCTCTTCGCCGGCGTAGTTCTTCGTCATACAGCCGCAGGGGAGGACACGCACCACCCCTTTCTGCGCGGCGGTCTGGCGGAGATATTCGATCGCGCCGGCGGTATCCGCGGGCGGATTGGTGTTCGGCATGGCGACCACCGAGGTGAATCCTCCGGCGGCGGCGGCGGCGGTGCCGCTGGCGATGGTTTCCGCCATGTTGTTCCCCGGCTGACGCAGATGGACGTGCAGATCGATGAATCCGGGGGCGAGCACCTTGCCGGCGAGATCGATCTGCTCCGCATTGCGGAGGGAGGCGGGTTCGACGAAACGGCCGTCGGCGACGCCGATGTCTCCGGAGGCGTCGATATTGCGGACCGGGTCGATGACCCGGGCGTTGCGGAAGATGTAGTTTTTCATTTTTTCACGCACCCCGATACGAGAAAGAGCACCGCCATGCGCACGGCGAGCCCGTTGGTTACCTGTTCGAGAATCACCGAATTCGGCCCGTCGGCCACTTCGCTGGTGAGTTCAACATCGCGGTTGATCGGCCCGGGATGCATAATCAGCGCATCCGGCTTCATCAACTTGAGAGTCTCCCGATTGATTCCGAAGAACTTCGCGTACTCCCCGGTGCTCGGGAAGAATCCCGCCGTCTGCCGCTCATGCTGAATGCGCAGGAGATTGACCACATCAGCATCGGCGAGTGCATCGCGCAGATTGTGGCAGACCCGCACGCCGACCTCTTCGAATTCACGCGGCACCAGCGTCGAAGGTCCGGCGAAGGTGACGTTGGCACCGAGTTTAAGCAACCCCCACATGTTGCTGCGGGCGACCCGGCTGTGGAGAATGTCGCCGACGATGGCGACGTTCAACCCCTTGATCCGCCCCTTCTTCTCCCGGATGGTGAAGATGTCGAGCAGCGCCTGGGTCGGATGACTGTGGGCGCCGTCTCCGGCGTTGACCACGCCGCATTTGAGATGCTTGGCGATGAAATCCTGCGCACCGGGGGCGGAGTGGCGCATCACCACCAGATCCACCTGAAGCGCTTCGATGTTGCGCACCGTATCGAGCAGCGTCTCACCCTTGCGGAGACTGCTCACGGCGGCCTGCATGTTGACGATGTCGGCGCTGAGCCGCTGTTCGGCGAGTTCAAACGAGACCCGGGTGCGGGTGCTCGGTTCGACGAAGAAGTTCACGACGGTCATGCCGCGCAGCGCGGGCACCTTCTTGACCTTGCGCTGCGAAACCTTCTTGAACTCTTCGGCGGTGTCGAGGATGAAGGTGATCTCCTCGGCGCTCAGGTCATAGAGACTGAGCAGGTCTTTTCTGGTCCACTCCATTTGCCGCTTGCTTTCGTTTATGCCTGTTTCCAGTTGACTTCGTAGATTCCGGCCTCATCTCCATCCTCGTCGAAGAGAACGGAGACCTTGTGCTCATCGGGGAGCAGGATTTGACGGCCGACATAGTCCGCCCGGATCGGATACTCCGGATTGCCGCGGTCGACCAGCACGGCCAGCCGGATCAGTTCGGGCCGGCCGTAGTCGGTGATCGCATCGAGCGCGGCGCGGATGGTCCGGCCGGTGGAGAGCACGTCGTCCACCAGGATAATCCGGGTGCCGGTGACGTCGAACGGAATCACCGTCTCGCGAATCAGCGGCAGACCGCTGCGCAAACCGACGTCGTCGCGGTACATGGAGATGTCCAGCTTGCCGAGCCGCGGACGCCGGCCGGTGCGGTGCTCGATCACGTCGCAGATCCGTTCCGCCAGCGGAACCCCCTGTTTGTAAAGGCCGATCAATGCGAACGAGTCCGGGTCTCCCCCGCAGAAATCCCGCTGGATTTCCGCCGCCATCCGGTCGATGTCCGCACACATCTCGACCGGTGGATACAGCAGTTTTTTGAGCGTCATGAATCACTCCGGTTTGAATGAAAATCGCTTTTAGAAAATATACCACTTTTTCGCGGCAATTGCAAAACGATTTCCACCGATTTTCTTCATCGGAACCGGAGAAGTCGACTCAGCCGGAAATCTCGTTCTGCATGGCGACCAGATGGTCCGCGCCGTACATTTTGCGCAGTCGCGGCTTTTCGATCTTGCCGGTGGGATTGCGGGGCACCGGAGCGAAGAAGATCTTCCGGGGGCGCTGATAACGCGGAAGCTCGAGACAGAAGGAGGCGAGTTCCTCCTCCGTGAGCGTTGCCCCCTCCTTGATCTCGATGATCGCGGCGGCGATTTCGCCGAGACGGGGATCCGGCAGACCGATCACCGCCGCATCCTTCACCGCCGGGTGGCGCCGGAGGAAGTCCTCGATCTGCACCGGATAGAGATTCTCTCCTCCCGTGATGATCACATCCTTCTTGCGGTCCACCAGATAGATGAATCCATCCTCGGACTCCTGCGCCATGTCGCCGGTGAAGAGCCAGCCGTCTTCGAGCACTTCGCGGGTGGCTTTTTCATCCTTGTAGTAACACTTCATCACCCCGTCGCCCTTGACCGCCAGTTCGCCGACAGTGCCGCGCGGAACCGGGCGATGGTTTTCATCGACGATCTTCGTCTGCCAGCCGTAACCGGCCACGCCGATGGCGCCGACATGATCGATGTTTTCGATTCCGAGATGGACGGCTCCGGGGCCGATGGATTCGCTCAATCCATAGTTGGTGTCGTAGTCGTGATGCGGGAAGATCGCTTTCCACCGCTTAATGAGACTCGGCGGCACCGGCTGGGCGCCGATGTGCATCAGCCGCCACTGATCGAGATGGAACTCCTCCAGCTTGATGTCGCCGCGCTCGATCGCGTCGAGAATATCCTGCGCCCAGGGCACCAGCAGCCAGACGACCGTGCAGTGCTCCTCGGAGACAGCGCTTAAGATCCATTCCGGCCGGGTGCCGCGCAGCAGGACCGCGCGCCCGCCGACCAGCAGACTGCCGAACCAGTGCATCTTCGCACCGGTGTGGTAGAGCGGCGGGATGCAGAGAAAGGTGTCCTCGCGGGTCTGCCGGTGGTGGTTCTGTTCCACCCGGCAGGCGTGCATCAGACTGCGGTGGGTGTGGAGAATCGCCTTCGGGAACCCGGTCGTCCCCGAAGAGAAGTAGATCGCCGCGTCGTCGTCATCGGTGAGAGGGATCGCCGGAGATTTGCTCGAACAGTAGGAGGCCAGATTGTAGTAGGGTTCCGCGAAGGAGGGGCACTCCTCGCCGACATAGAGCAGAGTCTTCACGCGGGGAATCCGGTCGCAGATGTCCTCGATGCGCCCGACGAACTCCAGCCCGAAGACCAGAACATCGACGTCGGCGAGATCGAGACAGTAGCGGATTTCGTCGGCGGTATAGCGGAAATTCAACGGCACGGCGGTGGCGCCGCATTTGAGGATGCCGAAGTAGATCGGCAGCCATTCGAGACAGTTCATCAGCAGGATCGCCACCTTGCTCCCCCGGTGGATGTGCCGGGTCAGCAGCAGATTGGCCATGCGGTTCGCCTTGCGGTCGAACTCCTCCCAGGTAAGTTCGGTGCGGAAGGAGTCGTTCCGGCTCGGTTCGATAAGAGAGTACTCGCGCCAGGTGACGTGCCGTTTTTCCAGCTCCTGCGGATTGAGTTCGACGAGAGCGACATCGTTCCCGTACAGTTTTGCATTCTTCTCCAAAATATCCGTAATCGGCATCGCCTTTCCCTCGCTTTCCCGCCGGATTCTGCCCGTTGCGCAACCGTGCGGCGAAGCGTTCCACTCCGCGCCCGCCGCCGCTGACGAAAATCTGTTAATATACCATACTGTCGCAGGAAAATCAAGCGGGACCGGCATTCCCCGGGAATCGGCGACTTTTTCCCGCCCCTCCCCTTGATTTCCCGCGGGGAAACGGTATTGTAAACAAAAAGCATTCCGGAGGAAACAGGATGGATCTGGTCAACGTCGCAAACAAGGTGAAACAGCTCCGGCATCAGCAGAAACTCACCATCGACCAGCTGGCCGCCCGCACCGGGCTGAGCAAAGGATACATCTCCCGGCTGGAAAATTTCCGCACCGGGGCCTCCCTTCGCGCGCTCAACCTGATCGCCGCGGCGCTCGGCGTCGAAATGATCGAGCTGTTCCGCCGGGAGAACGCCTGTCCGGAATATGTGTTCGGCCGCCTCGACGACGGGGAGTTCATCGACCGCAACCAGGCCGGAGAGTACGGCATCCGCTACTTCGCCCTCGCCTTCGAAAAAACCGACCGCAGAATGGATCCTTTCCTGATCGAATACCGCCCGAGCGACAAACAGCGGGAACTTCTTCAGCACGACAGCCAGGAGTTCTTCGTCGTCCTGGAGGGCGAAGTCGACTACGCCATCGGCAGCAGCGACAACCGCCGCCGGATGAAGAAGGGCGACACCCTCTATCTTGACGCCCACCTGCCGCATGGCGCGACGCTCGCGCCGGGCTGTGACTATGCGGCAGCCCTGGTGATCTATCACTGAAAACAGAAAAGGCGGCGTTGCCGCCGCCTCCGTATTCCCTGCCGTTCTCAGTCGAGCAGATGCTCCTCTTCGAGCAGCTGGATGACCCGCTCGCCGATCTTCGCCGCGGGAATCACCTCATCCGCCGCCCCGCCGATGGCGGAAGCAGGGAACTCCGGATTACGCCAGAGCTGGAAGCAGTCGGTCAGCACGCCGTCGAGATTTTTGCGGCACCCCTGGAACCCGAACCGGGACACCTCGTGCGCGGTGCAGGAGTTGGGGCAGCCGGAGAAGTGCAGCATCTCAATAAGTTTCGTCGCCAGAACCGGCTTCTTTTCCGGATGTTCCGCAAAATAGCGGTCGAGCGCTTCTGCGACGAGCGCGCCGTACTTCGGCGTATCGAGCACGCCGATCTTGCAGACCGTGGCGCCGATGCAGCAGTCGAGCTGACCGGCGAAGGTGGAAAAGCAGAGATCGAACGGCAGTTTGCGCAACGTCCGGTAGAGGTGCGGCAGTGCGGAACGGTGCAGGGCCGGCAGAATGACGTTCTGCTCGAAAGTAAGCCGGACCGCCGGAACTTCAAACGTTTCAATCACGCCGGTCATCGCGGCGAACTCCTCCGGAGAAAGCACGCCGCGCGGCACAAAGAGCGTGACCGCGACGACATCGACCCCGAACCGGGTCGGAGCAACCGCGATCCTGCGCCAGGCGGCGAATTCCGGATCGGCGTCCAGAGAGTTGTCCGCCTCGAACCGCTTCACCGTCTTCCCATACGCCCAGTCGGCCGGGAACTCCGGCGGCACCGGATACGCCCCGGCATCGATCTTGTCATAATATTCATGGTAGAGCCGGATGAACTCCGCCTCGCCGAGACGCTTGACAATGAAGCGAATCCGGGCACGGTTCCGGTTGGTGCGGTCGCCGTGCTCGCTGAAGAGTTCGACCATCGCACGGGCGGCGGGCACGATTTTTTCGGCGGGCAGGAAGTCGAAAAGCGGAACTCCGGTGGTGGATTCCCGCCCGAAACCGCCGCCGCCGTAGACGGCGAATCCCCGCCGGCCGGCCTCATCGGTCGCGGCGACAAATCCGAGATCCTGCCGGAGCGCGAGCGCAGCATCCTCCCGGGTGGCAAAGCCGATTTTGATCTTGCGCGGCAGATGGAAAGCGATATCCCAGTCGAACACCGCCTCCGTGAGGAAACGGGCGTAGGGCGCAAGATCGAAGGAGCCGTCAGCGGCGATGCCGCCCATCGCCGTGATGGCGATGTTGCGGAAGGTGTCGCCGCCACCGCCGCGGAACGGCAGTCCGTTGGCCGTGCAGCGCCGGATCACTTCGATCGAATTGAGCGGCGAGACATCGTGGAGCTGGATGTTCTGACGAGTGGAGATGTGCGCGAACTTCGCGCCGCTTTCCTGAACCAGATCGCGGAGAAATCTCAGTTTTTCCAGCGGAATTTCACCGCCGACCAGGCGGATGCGGTTCATGAATGCGCCGTTGCGCTGCTGATAGACGCCGAACGGCGCGCCGAACGGTTTGAATGCCGCAGGTTCCAGTTCGCCGGCGGCGAACTTCCCCAGGGCGTCGATCAATCCGGATTGAGCTTCGATGATGTGTTCGAGATTCATATGCAAACTCTCCTTCACGAGGTGCCGCAGAATGCGGAGTTATCCTGTTCTATTAATGTAACAACACTTTTGCAAAAATGCAACAGAAATCCGCTGTTTTCCGGTCTCAACAGACGCTTCCGCCCAGTCCGGCGGAGATGGCACAAGCGGCGGCGACCACCTCGCGCGCCAGTTCGTCCACATGGTCGCGCAAATAGAGTTCCGAACCGGAGACGCTGATCCCGGCGCACACCTCGTCTGCGGCATGGAACACCGGCGCGGCCACGCAGAAGACCCCGCGCTCATGTTCGCAGTCGTCGACGGCATACCCCGCCCGCCGGATCTTCTCCAGCTCCCGCCGCAGCGCCTCCGCCGCGGTGATCGTCGCCGGAGTGAACGGCTCGAAACGGATCGTCTCCAGCAGCCGCTCCAGCTTCGGTTCCGGCAGAAAGGCGAGGATCACCTTCCCCACGCCGGTGCAGTAGAGCGGCCCGGCACTGCCGACCAGCGAAGCCATCCGCACGGAACGGCTGCCTTCCACCTTGTCCACATAGACGATATGATCCCCCTGAAGCTCGGCAAGATGAACCGTCTCGCCGGTCCGTTCCGAAAGGGCGGCGAGCGCCGGATGCGCCACCCGCGCCAGGGGATTCTGCCGCTGTGCCAGCGCGCCCAGCCGGAGCGCCGCCGCCCCCAGCGTCAGCCTGCCGGCGGAACGGCGCAGATATCTCCGTTCCACCAGAAACTTCGCCATCCGGAACAGCGTGCTCTCCGGCATGCCCAGCTCCGTCGCCAGCGTTTTCGCCGCCACCCCCTCCGGATGCCGCCCCGCCGCCTCAATGACGTCAAACACCTTGCTCAAACTCTTTTCGCCGTTTTTCACTGCCGCCACCTCTTGTATTTATCTCCCGGATAAGATATATTAAAATATTGAGAATGCAATCTCACAATATGAGAATTTTTTATTTTTTTTCAATCCAATGCAAGGAGGCAAAGCGATGAAAGATGGGTACCTGGTCGGTTTTGGAGAGGTGATGCTCCGCCTCTGTCCGCCGGAGCGGAAACGGTTTGCGCAGGCGCTCCCGGGGCAGCTGGAGGCGACCTTCGGCGGCGGCGAAGCGAATGTCTGCGCCTCGCTGGCGATGCTCGGGGCAAAATCCCGGTATCTTACCGCGCTGCCGGAAAATCCGGTCTCCGCCGCGTTCGCCGCCCAGCTCCGCGGCCTCAAGGTGGATGTGGATCACATTCTCTACACCAAATCGGGGCGGATGGGGGTCTACTATGCGGAACACGGCGCGGCCCAGCGCGGTTCGAACGTGGTGTACGACCGGGAAAATTCGGTGATCTCCCTGCTCGGTCCGGAGGCCTACGACTTCCCGTCGATGCTGGCAAACGCCAGCCATCTGCACATCACCGGCATCACCCCCTCCCTGAGTGAAAAGGCATATCTCACCACGCTCGAGCTGGTGAAATACGCCTCATCGCAGGGGATCAACATCTCCTGCGACCTCAACTTCCGCAAGAAGCTCTGGAAGTGGCGCCCGGGAACCGCGCCGCGGGAACTCGCCGCCGAGTGCATGGGGGAAATCGTCCCCTATGTCAACTGGATCATCTGCAACGAAGAGGACGCTTCCGACGTCTTCGGCATCGCCAGCGAAAGCAGTTCGATCGAAGAGGGGAAAATCGACGCGGAAGGCTACTGCGGCGTGGCCCGCCGTCTGCTGGAACGATTCCCGAAGGCGGAGTATGTCGCGATCACGCTGCGCGAAAGCTATTCGGCCAACCACAACAACTGGGGCGCGATGCTCTACAGCCGTGCGGAAGGCAAGGCGTTCTTCGCGCCGAACGATGCAAACGGCGAATACCATCCCTACGAGATCCGGAACATCGTGGACCGGTTCGGCGGCGGCGACTCCTTCGGCGCGGGGCTGATCTACGCGCTGCACAGCGAGGAGTACCGCGACCCGGCGACGGCGATCCGGTTCGCGGCGGCGGCAAGCTGCCTCAAACACACGATCCACGGCGACTACAACTACGTCTCACTCGCCGAGGTGGTCAATTTGATGAACGGCAGCGGTTCGGGCCGTGTCATGCGGTAATATGGGAAAGGAGAAAATCCGATGAGTTTTGCAGAGAAGTTGCAGAAGTGTCCGCTGATCGCGATTCTGCGCGGCATCACGCCGGCGGAGATCGACGCGGTCTGCGAGGTGCTGTATGAGTCCGGCTTCCGGATGCTGGAGATTCCGCTCAACTCGCCCGATGCGCTCGAGAGCATCCGCCGGGCGGCGAACCGGTGGCACGAGGGGGAAAAGATGCTAATCGGCGCCGGAACGGTGCTCAGTGCGGCCGATGTCGAGCGCGTGGCGGCGGCGGGCGGGAGGTTCATCATCTCGCCGGACACCAACGAGGCGGTAATCCGCGCGACGAAGCGGGCGGGACTTGTTTCGATGCCGGGCTTCTTCACCGCAAGCGAAGGCTTTGCGGCACTGCGGGCCGGAGCGGATTATCTGAAGCTCTTTCCGGCGGGAGCGCTGGGTCCGGGGTACGTCAAGGATCTGAAGGCGGTAATCAAGGCGCCGATCATGGCGGTCGGCGGAGTGAATCCGGAAAATCTTCACGACTTTCTGAAGGTGTGCGCCGGAGCCGGGATCGGTTCCAACCTCTACAAACCCGGCCGGAGTCTGGAGGAAATCCGGGAAACCGCCTGCCAGCTGGTAAATCAGCTCTGAGGAATCGGGGAGAGAGAAAAATCGTCGATTTTTGTAACAGAAATCACGATTTTTCTCTGATTTGAGCTTGACAAAACCTCATTTTCTGCTATATTAGACGTATCAACAACGTTGCGGGGTGGAGCAGTGGTAGCTCGTCAGGCTCATAACCTGAAGGCCGTAGGTTCGATTCCTACCCCCGCTACCAATTTTCCGATTTCAACCGGTCGAAACTGACCGTTTTTTTTATGCCGTTTTTTTGTGATAATGGTTTGGCATCCTCGCAAAATGCCTGTATAGTAATAGAGAAAGCAAGTAAAACGCAACTGGAGATTTCCGCTTGAGCGAACCAGCACCCGAAGAGAACGACCGACGAAGCAGCAGGAAGGCGGCTGTGCTCTGCCTTCTGTTGCTCTCCGCCCTCTTCTTCCTCCCGGGAAGCCGCGATGAACTCTCCTCGCGGCCGGCGGCTCTTTTTCCACAACCCTATCCGGTTGCGTTGTCCGCGGATCTCTCCGGCGAACCGGATGTTCAGGCGCTGCCCCGCGATCTCCAGAGCGGCTCCTGCCGCACGGTGGCTCCACTCAAGCTGAAGCCCCGCACCCATTTCCCGTTGCGCCCGGCGTTTGCGGCGGATTTTTGCCCATGCGTGACGCAGGAAGAGGATGTACCTCATCCATGCGGAAGAAGTTTCGCCGGGATTCCGGCGCTTTCCGACATTCTCAACGATTCGGTGCCGGTCCGGGCGGGGCCGGCGGCGAAGCTGTGCTCTTCGTCTCTCCCGAGGCAGTTCTGACCGCACGGCATTTGCTCCTGCGGAACGGACTCCGGGAGAAAATCCGGGTCCATCGAGAATTCACGCAGGGATTTTACATGCAGGAAAAACAGTTTCCCTCTTCCAAACGTTCCGTAAAAGAGTATTTACGCATTCTTTCATGCGGCTTCATCATGGGAGCCGCCGATGTCGTGCCGGGCGTCTCCGGCGGAACCATGGCCTTCATCCTCGGCATTTACGACGAACTCATCGAATCGATCCGCCGTTTCACCGGGAAGGAGTGCTTCTCCATGCTGTTCCGCTTTCAGCTCCGCCGGGCGGTGCAGACGCTTCCGTGGCCCTTTCTCGCCACTCTCGGGCTGGGAATTCTGGCGGCCATTGCGCTCTTCTCCACCCCGATCCGCTGGATGCTGGAGCATCGGCTGGCACTGATCCTCGCCTTTTTCTTCGGGCTGGTGCTCGCCTCCGCCGTCGCGGTTTTGCCGCGGGTCAAGCGCTGGAGTGCCGGGCGGTTCGTCGCCCTGATCGCCGGAACTGCCGCCGGTTGGCTGATCGTCGGCCTGCCGCTGCTGCAGAACCCGCCGGACTCCCCGTTTTATCTCATCCTCTGCGGCGCCGTCGCCATCTGCGCGATGATCCTGCCCGGGATCTCCGGCAGTTTCATCCTCCTTCTGATGGGGAAGTATCACGAGGTGCTCAACGCGGTCCACGAGTTGAAGAGCGGCGTCAATTTCGGTGAAAATCTCCTCACACTGGCGCTGTTTGTTCTCGGAATCGTCCTCGGCATCTCGTGGTTCATCCGGCTGCTCGGCTACCTGCTGCGCCGCTTTCATGACCTCACCATCGCCGTGCTGATCGGGTTCATGCTCGGTTCTCTGCGCAAGGTGTGGCCGTGGAAACTCGGCGACAGCATCGAAAACGAAAACATCCTTCCGTCCGCCTTCGACAGCACTTTTTTTCTGGCGCTTCTGCTCGGTGCGGCCGGCTTCGCGCTGGTACTGCTGATCGAACGCTTTGCCGGGAGGAAGGAAGAGGCCGCTTCGACCGCCGGAATGCCATCGGAATAACCCGTACCATCGCCTCAACCAAAGAGAAACCACGCCGACAACCGGCGTGAAGCAAAACAATCAACAGAAGGAAATCGTATGTTTACACTGGTTGCCGCCGTCGCGGTCGCAATGGGAATCTCATTTTTATGCTCCATCATGGAGGCGGCTCTGCTCAGCCTGAATCCCGGGAAACTGGCGATTCTGAGCAAGCGCCGTCCGAAGGTCGGCAAGATCTGCGAGGCGCTGAAAAGCGACATCGAGAAGCCGATTGCGGTGATTCTCATTTTGAACACCGCGGCGCACACCTTCGGCGCGGCGATCGCCGGAGCGCAGTTCGACAGCCTCTACGGGAGCGACTATATCTGGCTCTTTTCGCTGATCTTCACCGTGCTGATGGTGCAGTACACCGAAATTCTGCCGAAGACGCTCGGCGTGCGTTTCAACGCCTTCATCGTCGCCCACACCGCGCGTCTGCTCAAATTTTCCATCGCGCTTCTGACGCCGGTTATCTGGCTGGTTCACTTCGTCAACCGCCCATTCGAAGGGAAGGAGGAGGAAGAGGACACCGGCGCGGCCATGGAGGAGGAGCTCGACGCTCTCGCCTCGATGGCCCGCGAGGCGAAACACATCACGGTCGCGCAGGAGCTGGCGATTCAGCAGATTCCCGACCTGAAGGAGGATAAGATCCGCCAGCTGATGGTCCCCCGGGAGGAGATAGTCAGCCTGACCGACGACATGTCGCGCGAAGAGGTTCTGCAGACGGCCCGCCGGTGCCTGCACTCCCGCTACCCGGTCCGTTCCGCCGCGGAGCCGGAACGGTTCATCGGCGTCCTGGAGCTCCGTCAGCTGCTGTTTCACGACGGCGACTGGCGGAAACTGCTCCTGCCGGCGCAGGTGATCCCGGCGGACGAAGCGCAGCTCCATCTGGCAGAGAACAGCGAAAAGCTCGACTCCCGTCTGCTGCTGGTCAAGGATTCCGGCGGAAGCATCGTCGGAATGATCACCACCACCGACCTCTTCATGAAACTCTTCCGCAAGGTCGATCCGGCGACGGAACGCACGGCGGAGTGTGAGAGCGTCGCCCTCTGACCGTTCGCTTCCCCGCCGGAGAAAGTCAGCGGCGCGCGACCGCGTCGGCGACCCGGCGGGTAAGCTCGTCGAACCGGAGCGTCGTCCGGCGGTTCGCAACCAGATAAAACCGGATCAGCTCCGCCCGGAGTTCCTCATTCAGCTTCATCGCCGCAAACAGCGTCGCGAGGTCGCGGACGATCTCCCGGGCGAACAGCCGCTCCGGCAGCGGGCAGAAGAAGGCGCTGGTCACGTCGATCCAGAGGAGTTCCGGCGCCGCCTCCCCTTCCTGCTTCCGCCACAACAGATTGTTCGGCAGAAAGCCGCGGTGGGTGCAGTGCGCCTCATGCATCTTCGCCAGATGCCGGAGGTTGCCGCGCAGAAATTCGTCGCGCAGCTCGCTCTCCCGTTCGGCGGCGCCGCCGGGGAGGAATGCGCGCCCGTCCCGGAACCCCTCCGCGAACTCCGTCACCAGGAAGGAACGCCGCAGAATCCGGCCGTCGCGGAAATCGCCGCAACCGAGCAGACGCGCCACCGGGATGCCGATCGCCGCAAGGCCGCGGTAGTTGGCCGCCTCCCGGGCGTTTTTCGAATAGTGAACCGCGTAAAAGAGCGGCCGGGAGCTGTAACTGCACTTGTAGATGACCGTCTTCGGCCCCGCCGGAGTTTCCATCCGGCACTTCCAGACCTCCTTGTGGCGGGTCTTCCAGATGCACTCCGCACCGTCAAGGCCGCCCGGGGAAAGGATCTGCTCCAGCGCCGTCTCAAATTCCGGCGCCGCCCAGCGCCAGGAGCCGGAAAGTTTCGCCCCCATCTCATGCAGCATATTGCGTTTCGCCTCCCGGTAGAGCCGCCGGGTTCCGTCAAAATCGTTCACATCTGGCCTCATCGTTGCATCGTGTTTTCCGCGGGATAATTTACCACCGCCGCCGGGAAAATACAACCGGGCCGCCTGCGGAACCCCTCTTCCCGAAGCAAAAAAGTTCCGTTCCCGTCAAGTTCCGGTTGACAAACCGCGCTCCCCACGGTATGTTAAACCCCATGAAACGAAAACTCGCCATCTGCACCCGCTATTCCCGACAGGGGGCCTCCAGCCGCCTGCGCTATTACCTCTACGCCCCGGCGTTGAAGGCGGCGGGCTTTGAAACGGAGTTCCACCCGTTCTTCGGGGGGCGCTACCTGCGGAATCTCTACTCCGGCGGCGGCAAATCGCGCCTGCTCGCCGGAGCCGCGCTGGCGAAACGGCTGGCGCTCGCCCCCCTCCTCCCGGAGCGGCTGCTGATCGAATACGAACTGCTGCCGGAGCTGTCGTATTCCGTGGAATCTTTGTTGCTCGGCCGTCGCCGGTACGTGCTCAATTTCGACGACAACGTCTGGGAGAAATACGCCGCACGTCCCCGCCTCGCCGGGAAATATGACGCGCTCTGCCGCCATGCGGCGGGGGTGATCGCCGCCAACGACTTTCTGCTCGAACGGATCCGGCCGCTCAACGTCAACACGATCAAAATTCCCACCGTGGTCGATCAGCAGGAATACGTTCCGACGACGGAGAAGTTCCCCCGTTTCACCGTCGTGTGGATCGGCACGCCGGTCACCTACGCCTTTCTGGAACAGCAGGCGGAGACGCTCCGGGCCATGGCCCGGGCGGTTGAATTCGAACTTCTGGTCATCGCAGGCAGACAGCTGGAGGCGCGGGCAATTCCGGGCGTGCCGATGCGCTTTGTCGACTGGAGCACCGAAACCGAAGCGGAACTCCTCGCCCTCAGTCACATCGGCATCATGCCGCTGCCGGAAGAGGATCCCTTCGCCCGCGGCAAATCGGCCTTCAAACTGATCCAGTACCGCGCGGCGGGGATTCCGGCCATCGCCAGCCCGGTCGGGGGAAACCGCACGATGATCGTCCCGGGGGAAACCGGGTTTCTCGCCCGCACTCCGGAGGAGTGGGTTTCCGCCCTGCGCACCCTGCACGACGACGAAGGTGCACGGCTCCGCATGGGGCGCCGCGCCCGCGAACTCGCCGCAGAGTGCTCCCTCCAGAAATACGCGCCCGTCCTGACCGCGTTTCTGGAGAAGACGCTCGGTTGAGCGGCTCTGCTACTTCCCGTTCCCGGCTTCGAATCCGGCAAGTTTTTCCGCCAGTTCAAACAACCCCAGGAAGGTGTAGTTCGGGCGGTAGGAGAAGCGTTTCAGATCCTCCGGAGCGGTCACGCCGCTGAAGAGCAGCGCGGTGTCGATCTCCGCTTCGACGCCGGCGAGGATGTCGGTATCCATCCGGTCGCCGATGATCATCGCCTCGCCGGGATCGACGTCGAGTCGCCCGACGGCGCGGCGCATCATCACCGGGTTGGGTTTGCCGACAAAATAGGCCTTCATCCCGGTCGCCAGTTCAATCGGGGCGATCAGAGCGCCGTTGCCGGGCACGATTCCCGCCTCGGTCGGCCCGGTCAAATCCGGACAGGTGCCGATCAGCTTCGCCCCCTTCTGAATCAGGAAAACCGCCTTCTCAATCCGCTCGTAGCTGTAGGAGCGGGTCTCCCCGAAGACGATGTAGTCCGGATCGGTGTCGTTCATCGAAATGCCGCGTTCGTAGAGCGCGTTGTACAACCCCGCTTCGCCGATGACGTAGGCGGTGCACCCGGGGTGCTGGCGCGAAAGGAATTCCGCGGTGGCGAGCGCGCTGGTGTAGAAGCGGTTCTCCGGCAGCTCGATCCCCATGCGAATCAGTTTTTCCCGCAGTTCGCGCGGGGTGCGTTCGCTCGCGTTGGTCAGAAAGATGAATTTCTTGTTGTGCCGGGTCATCCAGTCGACGAACTCCTTCGCCCCCGGCAGCAGCTGGTTTCCGTGGTAGACGACGCCATCCATATCGAGAATGAAGGCGGACTTGTTGAAAATCTTATCCATGAAATGCTCCTCTCTTTCCGTGGAGGATAATATATCATGCCCCGGCGGCCATTTCCACCCGGGAATGCTCTCCGCACCGTTCCCGGCAGAAAAAACGGGCGCCCGGCAACCATTCCGGACGCCCGCTTTGCGGAATTTCCGTTACTTCTTTCGCGAGAAGATATCCTTGAACTGGTCGATTCCGCTCTTGATCTCCTGAGAAATCCCTTCGCCGCTCTTCTGAAGGGAACTGCCCAGATCCTTCAGATAGTCGGTCGCGGCGACCGCTTTGGAGATGGAGACAATCAGCTGGGCATAGAGTTCCTGAAAGGTCTCTCCCATCGTCTTCCCCTCGCCGACATCGGTCATTTCGATGGGCGGGAGCGGAATATCCGCCGTGGTCTTGAGCACATTCGACGAGAGCGAGACCCGGCTGTCGGAAACCTGGAAGAGACGGATCACCAGCTGTTTTTCGGAAGCGCTCTCCGCCTCCTCCGCCTCGGCCGGCGTCTGCTCTTCCGCCGGCTCCGCATCGCCGGTTCCGGCGAACTGCTCGACGTTCTTCTGAATATCGGTGAGATTGCTGGAACCGTCAAGACGCATCTCGAAATCCACCCGCATGCCGGAGACGCTCACTTCGAAAACCTCGATTTTCGAGGAAAAAATCGAACCGGGATTCAGGCGGACCACCACCTTTTCCACCCGGAACGCTTCCGGATTCTGATACCCTTCCGGATTTCCCACCCGGAAACCGGTAATTTCCGCACTTCCGCCGAAGAGCGAGCTGGAAAACGCGTCCAGTTCCACCTTCGTCCCGGTCACCATCGAGCCGACCCGGGTCACCGCCTGTTTCACGATGACATCCCGGCAGATCAGCGCAACAGCCAGCACCACCACCAGCCCGATCAGAAAGATGCCGAGCCATTTGAACAGCCGCTTCCGGCGGCGCGGCTTCCGCTCCCCGTTTTCTTCCGCAGGAGTGTTCGATTCCGGTGCGGCAACGGCGCTCTCCTGTTCTTCCGGAACGGCCGCGTTCTCGATTCCCTCATTTTCCTTCATACTACTTCACTCCATATTTTGCCGCCATCTTCGCGAGAGCGGCCTGTTGTTTTTCGCTGAAGCGACGCCCGGCGGCGTACTGCTTGGCCAGTGATTCGTAAAATGCTTTGTCGTCGTAGGTGAACCGGCCCCGTTTCACCGGTTCCGCCCACTGCGTCACCGCTTTCAACCCCTCCAGCAGACGTTCCGTCTCGGGAGAGGCGACGGGAGCGGCGGCCGCCTCTCCGGCAACAGCGCCCTCCCCCGCGGCCGGAGCCTCAGCCGCCCCGGTTCCGAGAAGCCGGTCGACCAGCGCCGGATCGGTGAGCTCCCCGTGGTACTTCTGCGCCATCTTGCGCAGAGCGCCGAGCTGTTTTTCGGAAAGCGCACGCCCGGAAAGCGCCTGTTTCCGCAGCGAGTCGAAGAATTTCCTGTCGTCGTAACTGAACCGGCCCCGTTTGGTCACCGGCTCGAAATTCACCTTGTCGAATGCGGCGAACAGCGCAGGATACTCCGCCGACGCACAAGCCGCCTCGGCACGATCCCGCTTCTCCTCGCGTTCGGCCCGGAGAACCACCGCCGCCTCCACCGCGCTCCGCAACTTCTCCGGCAATGCGTTCAACCCGGCTTCGAGCTGGCTGGCGTATTTCGCCGCCAGGCTGATCAGCGCCTGGTACTGCCGGGCGGTGATTTTGCCGTCGGCATCGAACTTCTCCCGCAGAGAACGGCAGAATTTGCCATCGTCGTAGGTGCGTTTCCCCACCTTCTGCGCCGCCTCGAACGTGACGTGATCGAAGAGCGACAACAGCGCCTCCGCCTCGTCCGCCGGCGGCAGGTCGCTGTTCTTCGCCGCCTCCAGCCACGGAACGAACTGCGCGTAAAAGTCCGCCATCATGTCGGTCCAGCCGACCTTGCCCTCCTCAACCTCGTCGAGCTGCTGCTCCATCCGGGCGGTGAAGCCGATGTCGAAGAGCGCCGGGAGTTTCTCCACCAGAAAATCACAGACCGAAAATCCCAGTTCCGTCGGCACCAGCTTGCCCTGCTCGCGCGACACATATTTGCGGTCCTGAATCGTGCGCAGAATGGTCGCATAGGTCGAAGGACGGCCGATACCGTTCTCCTCAAGCTCCTTGATGAGAGCCGCCTCCGAGTAGCGCGGCGGCGGCTCGGTAAACTTCTGCTCCTTCTCCACATCGTGAATCGTCAGTGGCTGAGTCTCCCGCAGTTTCCCCAGCACCTCCGCCTCGCGCGTCTCATCCTTCCGTTTGGAGACCTCCTCGTACACCTTCGAAAACCCCGGGAACACCGGCACCGTCGCCGTCGCCCGGAAGGTGTAGTTCCGCGCATCCGCCCCGGCGATACCGACATCCACCGTCGTCAGGTTCTGAACCGCCGGCGTCATCTGACTGGCGACGAACCGGCGCCAGATCAGCGAATAGAGTTTGAGCTGCATCGGGTCGAGATAGGGAGCCATCGCCTCCGGAGTCCGCCGCACATCGGTCGGCCGGATCGCCTCGTGCGCCTCCTGCGCGGCCGCCTTGTTCTTGTAATAGTTGAACTTCTGCGGGGCAAAGGCTTCGCCGTAGTTTTCCCGGATGAACGCCGCCGCCGCAATCTGCGCCTCGCGGGCGATGGTCACCGAGTCGGTACGCATATAGGTGATGAGACCGACCGCACCGCCTTCGCCGATGTCCATGCCCTCGTACAGCTGTTGCGCATAGCGCATCGTGTTGGTCGCCGAGTAGTGCAGCGAAACGTTCGCCGCCTGTTGCAGCGTGCTGGTGGTGAACGGCGCCGGCGCAAAGCGGCGGCGTTCGCTCACCGTCACCGAAGAGACCTGCGGCACGTCGCCGTGCAGAACCGCCTCCAGCAGTTTCGCGGCATCCTCTCCGGAGCCGATCCGGAACTCCTTCGCATCAATCTTGAAGAGCCGCGCGGAAAATTTCTCGCCGGATTCCGTCTGGAACACCGCGGAGAAAACCCAGTACTCCTCCGGCGTGAACGCGCCGATCGCCCGTTCCCGCTCGACCACCAGCCGCAACGCGACCGACTGGACCCGTCCGGCACTGCTGCCCTTTTCCACCCGCGACCAGAGCAGCGGACTCACCTGATAGCCGACGATGCGGTCCAGCACCCGGCGGGCCTGCTGGGCATCGACCAGATTGCGGTTTATCTCCCCCTTCTCCTGGAGCGCCCGCTCGATTGCACCGCGGGTGATCTCGTGGAAGCTCACCCGATAGAACGGCGCCTTGGTGCTCTTGTCGAGCACCTCCTCCAGATGCCAGGCGATCGCCTCTCCTTCGCGGTCAGGGTCGGGGGCGAGGTAAATTTCATCGGCCTTCTTCGCCGCGGCGCGCAGGTCGCGAACCACCGCCTTGCTCCGTGCGGTATCGACATACTGCGGCGCAAAGCCGTGTGCGATATCGATGCCGAACTCCCGCTCCGGCAGGTCGCGAATGTGCCCCATCGAGGCCATGATCGCATACTCTTTCCCCAGCATCCGCCCGATGGTGCGGGCCTTGGTCGGGGACTCCACTATCAACAACTTGGACATTCTGTATCACTCCCGGGAACTGACTCCCCTCCTGAAACATTCACAACGCGCTTCCCGCGCGCGTACGCACATACATAGGATTACTCTAGCGCCGAAATGCCTGCCTTGTCAAGTCCCATCCGCTTTTTTTTTGCCAATTATCATTCGCACACGGGAAAATCCGTGCTATATTATTCGAGTAAGAACAGGAGGAGAACGCAATGAATCCAACCGCAGACATCGGAGTGATCGGGCTGGCCGTCATGGGCGAAAATCTCGCGCTCAACTTTGCGAGCCGCAACTTCACCACCGCCGTATACAACCGTACCACCGCCAGAGTCGACGCCTTCATGGCGGAGCGTGCCGCAGGGAAACCGCTGATCGGCTGCCGTTCGATCGAGGAGTTTGCCGCCGCACTGAAACGCCCCCGCAAAATCCTGCTGATGGTCAAGGCGGGCGAAGCGGTCGACGCCTGCATCTCCTCCCTGCTGCCGGTGCTCGAACCGGGCGACATCGTGATGGATGGCGGCAACAGCTTCTACGCCGACACCGTGCGCCGGGAAAAAGAGCTGGCAAAAGCCGGTATCCGCTATCTCGGTGTCGGCATCTCCGGCGGCGAAGAGGGCGCCCTCCACGGCCCCTCGCTGATGCCCGGCGGCGACGCCTCCGCCTGGCCGGAGGTGGAGCCGATGCTGAAGGCGATCGCCGCGAAAGTGGACGGCAACACCCCCTGCTGCGAATGGATCGGGCCCGGCGGTTCCGGCCATTACGTTAAAATGGTGCACAACGGAATCGAATACGCCGACATGCAGCTCATCGCCGAAACCTACGGGTATCTGCGCGACCGGCTCCATCTGGATGCCGAAAAAATTCAGGCGGTCTTCGAAGCGTGGCGGCGCGGCCCGCTCGCCGGCTACCTCATCGACATCACCGCGGAGATTCTGAAGGTCCGCGACGCCGGAAGCGGCAAACTGCTGCTCGACCTGATCCTGGACGCACCCGGGCAGAAGGGCACCGGCCGCTGGACCAGCGAGACCGCGCTGGAAACCGGCACGCCGGTGCCGACGCTCACCCAGGCGGTCTACCAGCGAAACCTGGATGCGGCCAAGGAGCTCCGGCAAACCGGCAACCGCCTCCTCGCCCCCCCGGAAGAGGCGGAACCCTACCCGGAAGAGGAACAGGAAGAGGTCATCGACGCTCTGGAATCGGCCCTGTACTGTTCGAAAATCTGCGCCTACGCGCAGGGATTCGAACTGCTCAAGGCGGCGGAACAGCGGTTCAACTGGCCGCTCCACTACGGCGAAATCGCCCTGCTCTGGCGCGGCGGCTGCATCATTCGCGCCGATTTCCTCGGGGAGATCAAAAAAGCCTACGACCGCAATCCGGAGCTGGAAAATCTGATGTTCGACGACTACTTCCGCACCGAACTCGACAACGGCCAGGAGGGGTGGCGGCTCATCGCCGCCGATGCGCTGCTCTCCGGCGTGGCCATGCCGGCCATGTTTTCGGCGGTCGGGTATTACGACAGCCGCCGACGCGCGGATTCCCCGAGCAACCTCATCCAGGCGCAGCGCGACTTCTTCGGCGCGCACACCTTTGAACGCAAAGACCGCCCGCGGGGCGAATTCTTCCACCACGAATGGAACCAACCGGGAGCTGAATTATGAGATCGATGCTGTTGACCACCCTCGCCTTCTCCGCCGCGCTGGCATTTCTCGCCGGCTGCGCCACTGCGGAGCCGGAGATGGAATCCCCCGCCGACATCACCGTCGCCGAACTGGAGACGAAGATGCGCCATGCGATGGATCCCGACGGCCGCTACGCCAAAGCCAAAACCTTCATCCAGCGTCAGATCGTTCTGACCGAACGGTTTCTCGATGACCCGGAAGAACAGGTTGCCGAAGTGAAATTCGAGCGCCCCGACAACTTCCGCCTCACCACGCTGGAAGACAACGTCCCGGTCACCGGCCTGATCGTCAACGGCAAAAACGGCTGGGTGGTGGATTATTCCGGGAAAAAGATCACCGAACTCACCCCGGAACAGCTCGACCAGCTGAAGGTGCTCTCGGGGACCTCCAATCCGGATAACTCGCTCACCCGCGCTCTCCGCGACATCCGCCTCACCCTCTGCCGTGTCGGGGAGCAGGAGTATTACAAGGTGACCGGTCTGAGCCAAAATGGCGGGAATCCGGTCGAAATCTACATCGACAAAAATGATTTTCTCATCCGCCGGATCAAAGCGGTGTTCCAGATCGGGTCACGGTCACTTCGCTACGATTCAACCATCCAGCGCTATTCCCTCTACGAGGGGGTGATGATTCCGGCGGAGACCACCGTCGTCCAGAATGGCTTGAAACAGACGACCCGGGTGGTTTACTACAAGCTGGATGCGGTAATTCCGGCATCGGATTTCCGCCCGCCGGTACTCTGAGCGGAAATCCCTGCCCGACGCCGTTTCCTCCTGCTGGAGAAACGGCGTTTTTTCTACCGGTGAATGTCGACCACCTTGCCGTCGAAGAGATCGACGATCTCGTGGATGAGCGGATCCTGCAACGCCTCCACCAGCGCCTGCGGCTGATCATTGGCGATGCTGTGACGATGTTTGCGTCCGCCGGGAGCGGTCCGGGATTCCGCGATCTCCGGCGCAGGAGACGGCGACACGAGGGCCGACGCATCGGCAGGAATCTCCGGATATGAGCTGCCGGCCCCGGCACCATCTGCCGCGGGCTCCGCGGGAATCTCCGGATACGGGCTGGATTGTTCCGGCTCCCCCTCTTCGGGAACCGGTTCCGGCACAACTTCCGGCTCCGCGGGGATCTCCGGATACGAGCCGGTTTGTTCCGGCTTCTTCTCGTCGGCAACCGGCGCAGCTTCCGGTTCCGGCGCAACTTCCGGCTCCGCGGGGATCTCCGGATACGAGCCGGTTTGTTCCGGCTTCTTCCCGTCGGGAACTGACGCAGCTTCCGGTTCCGGCGCAACTTCCGGCTCTGCGGGAATCTCCGGATACGGGCCGGATTGTTCCGGCTTCTTCTCGTCGGCAACTGGCGCAACATCCGGCTCCGGCGCAACTTCCGGCTGGGGGGCCGGCTTCGCCTTTTCCTCTTCCGCGGGCGCTGTCTGCGGCACCTTCTCTTCGGCAACCCGTTCCGAGACAGACGGCAACGGCTCAATGGAGGGAGCCGCAACCGGCACTTTTCCCGCCGGGAGCTGATCGAGAAACTTGAGTTCACCGGCAGTGCGAAGCTGATTCAGCCGCGCCAGCAGGTCGTCAATCCGCACCGCGTGCGCCTCGCGCATCGCCTTGAGCAAAATCGTCTCCAGATAGACCTGCTTGTTCAGAGCGTCATGCAGAATGCGCCCCACCGGAGCAATGGTTTCAAGCAGAATCTGGATGGTATCCGGCTTGACCAGCGCCCCGAGGCGGCGAAACCGTTCGATCATCTCCGGGCTCTCATCGAGCAGTTCGCCCGGGTCGCGCAGAATCGTACAGAGCTGTACCGCGCGCACCGCACTTAAGAGATCGTCAAAAAGCGTCTCAAGATTTTTCCCCTTCTTCGACAACCGGGCGATGATGGAAACCACTTCGCCGGGCTGATTCCGGAGCATCGCCACCAGCAACGCATCCAGATCGGCATGGTCGGTCAGACCGAAGAGCGACAGCACCTGTTCGCCGGTGATGGTCGAGCCATCCCCCTGCGAGAAAAAGGCGATCATCTGGTCAAGCAGTGACTGCGCGTCGCGCATTCCGCCTTCGGCCGCCCGCGCAATCCCGTTGATCGCGCCGTCGTTGATCCCCACTTTTTCGGTCTCGCAGATCAGCTTCAGCCGCTCGGCGATCAACCGGGTCGGAATCGGCAGAAGATCGAAACGCTGACAGCGGGAGATGATCGTCGGCAGCACCTGGTGCACTTCGGTGGTCGCGAAGATGAATTTGACATGCGGCGGCGGTTCTTCCACCGTCTTGAGCAGGACGTTCCACGCCTGCTTCGAAAGCATATGGACTTCGTCGATGATGTAGATCTTGTAGCGGCCGTTGACCGGCTGGGTGAGCACATCCTCGGCGAGTTCGCGCATATCGCCGGTGGTGTTGCGGCTGGCGGCGTCCACCTCCAGCACATCAAGGTTGCGCTCCTCGGCAATCGCCCGGCAGGATTCACACCGGCAGCACGGCTCCCCCTGCTGCGGATCGAGACAGTTCATCGCCTTGGCGAAAATACGCGCGAGTGTGGTCTTGCCGACGCCCCGCGGCCCGACGAAGAGGTAGGCGTGCGCAGTCCGGTCGCTGAGAATTTCATTGCGCAGTGTCCGAACCACATGTTCCTGCCCGACCACGTCGGAGAAGCGCTGCGGACGCCATTTGCGGGCGATGACCTGATATTCGCTCATGAACGGGCCCCTTCCCGCGCGGCTTCGACCGCCTGGCGCTGAATTTCGAAAATCTGCCGCAGTCCGTGTTCGGCAAGGTCGAGCAATTCATTGAGCTGCGTCCGCGAGAAGGGCTCCCCCTCGGCGGTGCCCTGCACCTCGACCAGCTTCCCGGAAGTGGTCATCACCACATTCATATCCACCTCGGCCCGGGAATCCTCGGCGTAGCAGAGATCGAGCACCGGAACGCCGTCGACAATGCCGACGCTGACCGCGGCGACGCTCTCACGGAACGGATTCTCGGGGAAAACGCTCCCCGCCCCGCGTTTCCCGGCCAGAGCCAGCGCCACCGCCGCCCCGGTGATTCCGGCACAGCGGGTGCCGCCGTCGGCGTCGATCACGTCGCAGTCGAGCGAAACGGTGTTCTCCCCGACCTTCAGGAGGTCGACCGACATGCGAAGCGAACGGCCGATCAGCCGCTGAATCTCCACCGTGCGCCCGCCCTGCTTGCCCGCGCTCGCCTCGCGGCGCATCCGCTCGTGCGTGGAGGCAGGCAGCATTCCATACTCGCAGGTGACCCAGCCGCCGGGAACCTTCTGCGCCTTCATCCACGGCGGAACCTTGGCGTCGACGCTGGCGGCACAGACCACCCGGGTGTTGCCGCAGGAGATCAGTACCGAAGCGAGCGGGTGCGAAAGATAGTCCGGGGTGATGATGATCGGCCGGAGCTCATCCGGCGCACGTCCGTCGATACGGGTCATAAAAAAATCCTCCCTGCCACTGCGGCCCGGCTCTGCCGGGATAAAAAAAGAGTCGCCCGGCCAGATGACCCGTGGCCTGTCAAAAAATCGCGTAGAGCTGCTTGGTTCCCCACCTGACTCGGTTGGCACTTTTGACAACGCACGGGGTCCGGCCCGGCGACAACTGTTGATTCGATTGTCTTCTTACAGTACTCTATTTTTTGAAAAATTCAAGCAGCAAACCGAGTTCTTTGCGCAAATTTTTCCGCTCCACCACGCGGTCGATCAATCCCTTTTCCAGCAGAAACTCCGCCGTCTGAAAACCTTCCGGCAGTTTCGAATTGGTCGTCTCCTGAATCACCCGCGGACCGGCAAAGCCGATCATCGCACCCGGTTCAGCGATGATCACGTCGCCCACCGCCGCAAACGAGGCGGTCACCCCGCCGTAGGTCGGGTTGGTCAGAATCGCAAAGTAGGGCAGCCCCGCTTCCGCATGACGCTCGAGAACCGCGCAGGTCTTCGGCATCTGCATCAAGCTGAGGATCCCCTCCTGCATGCGCGCGCCGCCGGACGCGGTCACGATCACCACCGGCAGTTTCTCCGCCGTGGCCCGCTCGACCATCCGGGCGATCTTTTCGCCGACCACCGAGCCCATCGAGGCGCCCATAAAGCGGAAATCCATCACGCCGAGCATATAGGGATGTCCGTCGAGCCGGGCGGAACCGCAGACGATCGCGTCGTTGAGCGAGGTTTTCTTCACATTCTCCTCCAGCCGGGCGCTGTAGGGCTTCGAATCGGTGAACCCGAGCGAGTCGATCGACTTGAGGCCGCGATCCATCTCAACGAAGCTGTCCGGATCGGTGAGCGAAACAATCCGGGCATGCGCGCTCATCGGCAGATGGCAGTTGCAGTACCAGCAGACCAGAAGATTGTCATGAAGCCGGTCGGTATAGAGCGTCTGGCCGCAGTTCTTGCACTTGACCCACGAACCATCCGGGATCACCATTTTGCGCTCACCGCTGGTCGGCATGCGCAACGTCGAATATTTCCCGCTGCTGAACAAAGACATAAAAAACGTAACTCCCGTTAACCGCGATTGAATCCGTCGGCCTTGACTCTCTCCGCCGACACCAGTTCCAGATGCAATATCCAATTGTTTAATATACTCTTTGTCCGAAAAAATTCAATTGCTTTTCTGCAATATTCCTGGGATTTGCTCCGGCGGCAGGGTGCGTTTCCTCTCCTCAACCGATGAGCGACGTGCCGATTCCCAGCAGTGAACCGAGCTGGAAGACGACCAGAGTGACAAGGTAGGCGAGCGCAAACAACCCGCCCGCTTCCGCCACCGCCATCTTCCAGGAGTTCATCTCGCGCCGGATGATCGCCAGCGTCGCCAGACACGGTACCGACAGGAGGCAGAAGAGCATGATGCAGAACGCCTGCAGCGGCGTGTAGTTCCGGACCAGCTGTTCCCGGAGCGGCACCGACTCCTCATCCGCCTCCCCCTCCGCATAGAGGATGCCGAGCTGCGAGACGAACACCTCCTTCGCCGCCAGCGCGCCGATGCAGGCGGTGGTCAGCTTCCAGTCGAATCCGATGGGCCGGAAGAACGGTTCCAGCGCATGTCCGACCCGGCCGGAGATGGTGTACTCCATCTGTTCGGCCAGCCGGGCATTCTCCAGTGCGGCGGCCGACTCGGCATCGTGGTTCTTCTGTGCCAGCTCGATTGCGGCGTCGTAGTTCCGGGAGAACTCCCGCTTCTCCGGCCAGGTGTTGCAGAAATAGAGGATGAGGCTGGTCAGAAGAATGATCGAGCCCGCCTTCCGCACATACATCTTCCCGCGATCCCACATGTGCAGAAGCAGACTGCGCAACGTCGGCATCCGGTAGGGAGGCAGTTCCATGAGATAGATCTCCCCCTCCCCCCGGAAGAGCGTCGACTTCATCAACCGCGCCGCAACGAGCGCAATCACCACGCCGATCAGGTAGATCAGCCACATGACGAACGCCTGGTACTTCGCGGCAAAGAAGGCCGGCACGATCAACGCATAGATCGGCAGCCGCGCCCCGCAGCTCATCAGCGGCAGTACCATGATCGTGGTCTTGCGGTCCCGCTCGGACTCGATGCAGCGGGTCGCCATGATCGCCGGAACCGTACAGCCGAAACCGAGCACCAGCGGCACAAAGGAGCGCCCCTGCAGCCCGAACCGGCGCATCACGCCATCCATCACGAACGCCGCCCGCGCCATGTATCCGGAATCCTCCAGAATCGCAATCGCAAAGAAGAGAAAGAGAATGTTCGGCAGAAAGACCAGCACCCCGCCGACGCCGGCAATCACCCCGTCGGTGAGCAGGGAGCGCAGATAGGGGAACGCCGATTCCGGCCAGATGCTCTTCACCGCGTCGGAAAGCATGGCAAATCCATCTTCGATGTATCCCATCAGAGGATCGGCGCAGGTAAAGGTGAACCAGAAGGTGAGGTAGATGATCAGAAAAAAGAGCGGCAGACCGAAATATTTGTTGGTCATCACCACATCGATCCGGTCGGAAATTTCGCGCCGCCGCTCGCTGGTTGCGGAAATCGCCTCACGGCAGGCGCCCGCCAGCATCGCATAACGGCGGTCGGCCAGAAAGGTGTCGGTGTCGATCGCGTGTTTTTGCCGGAGATGACGGATCTGCGTTTCCACTTCGTCGCGGACGGGGGCGAACTCCTCCATCCGTCCGACGCAGGAATCGTGTTCGAGCAGTTTGACCGCGAAGAAGCGGGAGGGAATGTGGCGGTAACGCTCCACGCCGAGCGCGTCGATCCGGGCGGCGACCGCGGCCAGCGCCTGATCGATATCCTGCCCGTAGGAGAGTTGCGGGGAACCGTGCTCATCGAGTTTCGTCAGCGTTTCCGCAAGTTTTTCCAGCAGGAGCGTCACTCCGCCGGAGCGGTTGCCGACCGTCCGGACGATGGGCGAACCGAAACAGGCTTCCAGCTTCGGAATGTCGAACTTCATCCCCTTCTTCTCCGCATCGTCGCTCATGTTGAAGACGAGCAGCATCGGGATGTGCAACTCAGCCAGCTGGGTGGTGAGGTAGAGACTGCGCCGGGGAATCGTGCTGTCGATCACGTTCACAATGAGATCGATTCCCGGCCGGGTCAGTTCCTGAAACACCACCTCCTCTTCGGGCGAACCGGAGGAGAGCGAATAGACGCCGGGCAGGTCGATCAGTTTGATTTTCATGCCGTTGAGGACAAAACTGCCCGACTTGCTCTCCACCGTCACGCCGGGGTAGTTGCCGACATGCTGGCGCGCGCCGGTGAGCGCGTTGAAGATGCAGGTTTTGCCGCAGTTGGGATTTCCGGCCAGGGCGATGGTGAACTCCTGTTTCATCGTGCGGCGTCCTTTTCTTTCATCATGATGCAGACGGCGTCATCGCGGTGGAGCGCCATGCTGGTATCCATCACCCGGATGCGGAGCAGACCGCCGAAGGGCGCGTGAGCCTCCATCAGCAGCTCTACGCCGGGAATCAGGCCGACGTCGGCAAACTTCCTTCGCCCGCGCCACTCCGGCAGCACGCGTAGAATGGTGGCGGTGGTTCCGACCGGCAGATCCGCCAGGGTCATCGGCCGCGTACCGGTGCGGTACTCCCGGAGCTTCCCCGGGGCGGAACCGCATCCGCAGGAACACTTCTTCGATTCAGACATGTTTCACACTCCTGTTTCGGAATTGACAATCGTTTTATCCGGAACGGATTGCGTTCCGGAAAGCGTCTCGTGCAGATGATGGCGCAGCGCCGCACAATCCGGCCGGGACTCAATCGCCCGGGTCAGGCTCCGGACGGCCTGAACCGCCCGCTCATCCACTTCATGTTCGATCCGGCAGGCCAGCCGGTTGGCCGCCCCGGGCGGCAGCAGCAGAATGTGCTGAAAAAAATGACGCAGGATCCTGTGTTTTTTCAACACATCCTCCGCCAGGCGCCGTCCCAATGGCGTCAGCAGTACCGGCATGTTCGGCTCGTAATCCAGACAGCCGCGGGCGGCAAGCTGTTTCAGCGCACTGGTCACCGACGGCATTTTCACATTGAGCCGCCGGGCAACATCCCGCGCATGGGCATGGCCATGCTCCTCGATCAGAAGGGCGATGGTCTCAAGATAATCCTCCATGTGCGAGCTCATCGGTTCGTTCGACATGATTTCTCCCTTAAAAATTAGAATAAGCTAATTTTGTACTCAAAAAAAATTCCGCCATCGCAGATTGACAACACTAATATAGCCGCAAAACGGAAGTTTTCAATTAGCCAGATCTAATATTGTGGCTTTTTCCTTCTTTCTCTGTCAAACTCCAGTTCTCCGGAATATTCCGGGATGGATAGGAGGGCCGCCCCCATTGCCGTCAGAGGTTCCGGTAGGAATTGAGCGAGCCGGGCCCTCTTTCTGCGAAGGAAAGACTCCGGCAATCCGTTTCCATCGCAGAATGCAGAAACCGCCCCGCTCACGGCTCCAGTGCTCCAGACTCCACATCTGCCTTGCCGGATTGACAATCCATTCGTAATAGTGGGGATGCCGGCAATCCGGACGCATGAACAACTCCAGAGAATCGGCTTCATGCATTTTTCGCCCGGAATTCCTCGCCGCACCGTTGAAAGAGATGATCTCAGAATCGCAAAAATATCCTGCTGCATAAAATCTGTCATCATACCAGCCGACGAGCCAGAACGAGCCATTCTCCGCCACCTTTTGCATGGAATCCAACGGATACTCTCCGGAGAAGCGAAAGGCCGCCGCGACTTCATCTGCGGAGAGAACGCCGTCGATGACAGGCGCCTTTTTCAAGCGCGGCACCTCCAGGGTACGGCGAGGTTCCCGCCAGTGAAGGCCGCGTTGAATTCTGGCGTGATATTCGGCCAGAACTTTGATCGCAGCCGCTTCATCCCCGGGAACCTTTCCCCGCAACACCTCCTGTTCACGCCGGCACTGCCAGAGCCAGTTGCCGGCAAATTCGGCTGGAGTTCCCCGGCATCTGCGCCACCAGAACTCCGTATCGAGCATCTGCCGCGCCGCACATTCTTCACGGGTCACACCGAGCAGATCATGATAGCGGAAGGGAAGAATGTAGTAGCGCATGGCGTGAATTCCCGCGGGAGAGAGCGCGCTGCCCCTCCAGCTGGTTTCCGTCAGCCACGGCGCAGACAATGGATTGGGTTTGTGCTCCAATGGCTTTTGCGGCGGGAGCCGACGGCCGACTCCCAGTACCGGTCATGCATGTGAAGCCACGGGCTGGATGCACCTTCCAGCGACTGGTAACAAGATTGCTGCATCTCAAGCACCCGCAGATGGCGATCGTGATTCGGCCAGCGATGCACCCGCCCTTCTTCCCATCGATAGTCGGAAGGGAAGAGCGACGATAGGAACGATGAGGTGCTCCGGTCTCCTGCATGCGCCCCCCATACCAGGAGATCAGCTTCTGCACCTGCGGATGAAAGCCTCACGCTTCGAGCTGGAAAAGCGCGAAGCGCGGGAACTCCGGCAACCGCAGTGAAACACCGCCCGGAACCGGTTCGGCGCTCCCCTCCCCCGCGACCAGACGCCAGCGCCGACCCTCCGCTTCGGGGAAGTGCGTGAGAGCGAATTCCCCCGCCTCCGGCGCCCCCAGCTCCCGGAAGGCGATCAGCCAGCCGCCGGTGGAAACCAGTCCGGTCAGCGCCTTCCCGTCCGGCGCCGCGCCGACCGGATAGATTTCGCCGCCCAGAATCGTGTCGCGGTGGCGCCGCCACAGCTCCAGTAGCGGACGAATCCGGCCGCAAATCTCCTCCGGCACCGTCGACGGCGCAAACCAGAGCAGTGGATTGGCGAAGAACGCAATCGCCACCCAGTATTCGACCGGATAGAGGTCCGGCTGCGGCATGCCTTTCTTTTCGTAGAAGGAGCGGCGGATGTCCGACGGGCTCGGAATCTCCACCTGCAGCAGCTGCGGACGCATCACCCGCGCCAGCTGCCAGAGGCTCCGCAGCGTCTTCTCCGGATGGTACCCCAGCCCCCACTCGTGGCAGACGTAGCGGTTCTCGAGGAAAATGTTGCCGTACTCCACCATCCGGAAGTATCCGGGCCGCTGCCCGGCGGTGGTGTCAAGGTTGAAGTAGACCCGCCCGCCGGTCGCCTCGCGCACCGAACGAAGCAGTGCCTCCAGATTGCGCTCCGCCTCGCAGGTGCGGATCTTCACGCCGTCGATCTTGAAGAAGCGGAAGTTCCACCTCCGATGGAAGTCGAGCAGAAATTCCCGGAACTCCTCCCAGTCGCGGAACTCCACGTTGCTCGACGGCGCACACCAGAGCGCCAGCTCCACTCCGGACTGCTCCGCCACCGGCAGAAGACCGGCAAAGGTGCCGTGCAGCCGCTCTTCGGAGATCTTCCAGAACGCCGGGGTCAGATGCTCGTTGACGTTGATCAGCCGCCCCAGCCCCTCCCCCTGCTGCCAGGTGTCGTCGATCTGGTAGCATTCGGCTCCGCAGACGGCGGCGGCGGCGATTTCACAGCGCAGAAACTCCTCGCCGACCAGCTCGCGGAACCGGCCGCACCCCCACGGGTTGACCATCGCCACATGGGTTTCCGGCGCAGTCGGGAACCGCCCCCGCAGGTAGGCTTTGAGGCGGCAGTCGCGCTCGACTTCGTCGGCGGCAAGGATCGTCACACTGCGGCCGGATTCGATCTCCACGCCGGGTGACAGCTCCCACGGCGCCGCATTCCACACGCAGGAGCGGAGCCGCCGGTCACGCACCTCGAAATCGAACTCCGCCCAGTCGCGCCGCTCACTGCTCGGTGAGCTCTCCTGCAGAACCAGCACGCCGGCTCCCGCTCCATTGCGGCACCAGAGCAGATTGCCGCGGAAGAACTCCTCGCCGGGCAACGCCGGGTGATCGAGCAGAAGATCGTCGTGAACATCGGTCCGGGCAACCGGTTCCAGCGAACGCTCCGGCGCGAAGCCGGGCGCGAGCCGGAATCCATCCACCGCGCCGGAACGCTGTTCCACCGGCAGAAAATCGTTGGCGGCACGCATCTCATCGCGGTACGACCAGTAGAGGTTCGGCATCACCCGGCTCAGAATCGCGGCCCGCACACCGACCGCCGGAACTCCCGGATAGAGAAAGTAGGTCAGCCGGAACCGCACCTGCTGAACCGGTTCGAAGAGCGTCACCTCCGCCTCCAGATGGGCCGCCTCCGCCCAGCCTGCCGGAACACACTTCGCCGTAACCTCTTGCCGCTGAAAGACGATGTCGTACGCTCCGGGCGGCGTGATTCCGGCGAACGAGAGGTCGCTGCCCGGCTCCTCCGGGTCGGCGAATTCCAGATCAAGGTCGGTCCGCCGGAATGAAACCGTTTCCGGACAGCCTTTGAAAAAATCGACGGTTCGTGAAACAAGAGAATTCTCCAGCACCAGTCTGCGGCCGTCGAACCGGATGACGGCATCCATAAGTTCGGCAAGGATTTTCTCCGACATCATCTGCTCCTTTTTCGGTGAATCAAACATGAATTTCTCCCAATATACACGCCGCCCGGAGCGATTGCAAGAGTCCGGCGGAGATTTGACTTTTCCCGCCCGGCGTGTATGGTAAAAGGCAAACAAACGAAAGGATACATCATGAAGAAATCGATTCTTTTTCATTCGGCGGCGGCCGCCGCATTCGCCGCATTTCTGCTTCTCCCCGGCTGCGGAACCGGCGGTGACGCCCCGGAGTATCCCCTGAACAACACCAGCTGGGTGCTCGATCTCTACACACTGCCGGAACCACCGGACCCCGCCTCGCGCCCGCTGCGGCCGATCACACTGCTGATCAACGAAGAGAACCGTACCTCCGGCAATGCGGGAGTCAACCGCTACACCGGCAGCGCCACCATCGATCTTGATGCAGGCAAAGTGCAGTTCGGCCCGCAGGCGACCACCCGCATGGCCGGTCCCGGCTTGAAGAGCGAACGCACCTATCTGGATGCGCTCGCCGCCGCCAGATCCTTCCGCATCGACGGCAGAATTCTCACGCTGTTCGGCGAGGACGGTACGCCGCTGGCGAAATTCATCGCGCACACCCCCGACGCGCCCCGCAATCCGCCCTCTTCGCAGAAGTGAGACGGATTCTGATCGTCGGCTGCTGCGGCGCCGGAAAAACCACCCTTGCGAACGAGCTGTCAAAGCGGCTCAATCTGCCGGTCGTCCACCTCGACCGGCTCTGGTGGAATCCCGGCTGGATCGAATCCACTCCGGAGAAGTTCGACGCCCGGCTTGCCGCGGAACTCCTCCGCGAATGCTGGATCATCGACGGGAACTACAAGCGCACCCTCGCCGAGCGGCTGAGGTACGCCGACACCGTTCTCCTCCTCGCCTATTCGCGCACCCGGTGCCTGTGGCAGATCTTCCGGCGGCTCCGTGAATTCCACGGGCGAACCCGCCCGGACCTCGCCGACGGCTGTCCGGAACGGATCGACGGGGAGTTCCTCCGCTTCGTCTGGAACTTCAACCGCCGTGTCCTGCCGGAAGTCCGACAGATTCTCGCACAGCGCCCCGCCGGATGCACGCTCCGCGAATTCCATACTCCGGCGGAGACGGAACGTTTTCTCTCCTCCCTGCCCCCGGCACGCTGAAACCGGAATACAAAAAGCCCGCCGGAAGGCGGAATCCGAAGAGTTCCACCACTCCGGCGGACGGGAGGGTCAGCGGTTTTTCTTCAACCCGATGTCGAAGTTGAGCAGCAGCGCAGTGCGCGCCGCGATGTTGTCCAGCCGGTCGGTCACCTGCCGGAGCACGCCGACCAGCGCGATGAAGATCACTCCGGTCTCGGCGGTGCAGTCCCCCTTGCTCAGATGCTCGAGATGGGAATCCTCGAGCTTCGCCGCCTGCCGCCGGATCTCCTCGGCGCGATGGCGGGCGGAGTCGGCCCGTTCCGGAGAAATCTCATCCAGAGCAGCAAGCACATCCTGCGCCATCGCCTCGATCGATGCGAAAAACTGCCGCAGCTCCTTCTCCGGTTTGCGCCCGAACTTCTCATGGAACCCGGCCAGCCGGTCCGCCTGATTGATGACACCCGACGCATAATCGGCGAGCCGCTCCGCATCGTTGGTGCAGTGGAGCAGTACCGGCAGCGCCTGCGCCTCCTGCGAGGAAAGCGTGTGCTGCATCAACGCGGTCAAGTAAGCGGTGATCTCCTCCTGCATCTTGTCTACCTTGTGTTCCCGGCGCGTCCACTCCTCGCGGCGCGCGGTGTCGATCCGCCCCTCGAAGATGCCGTCGGCCATGGTCTTTGAAACCAGATTCCACGCGCCGCGGGTCATCGTGCGGAGCTGGAAGAGCGCCTGCTGCAACGCCACCGGCGGATTTTCCAGCAGATAGGGATCCAGCTTGGTGTACTTCACCTTCTTCTTCCGGACCGGAATCAGCTTTTCGCAGAGGTGCGCCATCTGCGTCACGAAAGGCAGCAGAATCAGCGCGGTCAGCACATTGAACAAGGTGTGCGCGTTGGCGATGTGGCGCGGCACATTCTGCGCCACCGCCGCGAAGGCGTCGCCCGGCGTGATCCAGTCAACCAACTGGAAGAATGCCGGAATGCCGCTTTCCCCCAACGGAACGTAGAAGAAGATCACCATCACCGTCGTGCCGAAGACGTTGAACAGCGTGTGCGCCAGCGCCGCCTGCTTCGCCACCCGGTTCGCCGGAATCGCCGCCAGCTGTGCGGTCACCGTCGTACCGATGTTGGCGCCGAGCACCAGCGGCATCGCGGTGTAGAGGTTGATCAGCCCGCCCGCGCCGAGCGCGATGATGATGCCGGTCGAAGCCGAACTCGACTGAATGATCATCGTCACCACCAGCCCGATCAGGAGCGCCCCCAGCACCGCGCCGAACGGCATCACCCCGTCGACCGGCGTGCAGTCGAACCGTTCGAAGAGCCGGATGACCGACGGGAACGACCCGATCGAGGTGAGTTCTTCGCTCATGATCGACATGCCGAAGAAGAGGAAGCCGAATCCGAGCACGGTTTCCCCGATGCCGCGGATGCCGCGCCAGGTGATGAAGTAGAGCAGCAGTCCGGCGATGATCGCAGGCATCGCCAGCGCCCCCACGTCGAAGGAGACGATCTGCGCGGTCACCGTCGTACCGATGTTGGTGCCGAAGATGATTCCGATCGCCTGCGAGAGGTTCAGCAACCCGGCGTTGATGAAGCCGATCACCATCACCGTACTCGCGCTGGAGGATTGAATCACCGCGGTCACACCCGCCCCGGCGAGCAGCGCCACCACCCGGTTGCGGGAGAAGAAGCGCAGAATGCTCTTCATCCGCTCGCCGGCGACCTTCTGCAGACCGTCGCTCATCATCTGCATGCCCCAGACGAAGATCGCCAGCCCGGCAAAGGCATTCAGCATCAGCATCCAGAAGTTCATGCCGAGCACTTCGACCGAAATGCCGCGCGAGAGCAGGCCGCCGTCAGTGTCGGCGGGTTTGACGTCGATCCGGTAGCTTCCGGTACCGCCGTTGAGCATCACGCCGGTACTGGCGACGCCGTTTTCATCGGTTTCCGCCACCGGCGAGGTCAGTTGAGCCGAACCATCCGCCGCAGGCTGGCGGACCAGATCGAAGAAGACCCGCCGCCCCGCCGCCGGACGGCCGTCGGTGCCGTAAAGCTGCACGGAAACCGGTTCCGGAAGCATCGCGCCGGCGGCCCCCTCCTGCCGGTTCCCGCGGACGGAAACACCGGAGATGAAGCGGACCGTCACCGCGCGCTCCTCCGCGCCGACCGGGATGAGCCGAAGGTATTGATCCCCCACCTGCTTCCCCGCCCGGACCGGAATGCGGATGGTTCCGCCGGCGTCGCTCTCAAACTCGCTCTTCTCCAGAACCAGATCGGAATCCTGCTCCGGCACAGCGAGCAGTTTCCCCCCCGCCGCCGGACGGCGGCTGCCGCTGCCGCCGAGCAGGCCGCGCTCCTGCGGCCCCTGCAGTTCGATCACCAGCGGTCCGGGGAACATCTCCCCGGGCCGTGCACAGCTCTCCGCGCCCCGCACGACATTGACCCGCTCCACCCGGACCGGGCTCTCGTCGCGACAGCCGGTGGAAAACACTCCCACGAGCGCGGCGGCGAAAAGAATTCCGGCCGCGCGCGTCCTCCAGCAGTTTCTGAAACGTCTCATTTATCGATGATTCACTCCTATTTTGCGATGCCACGCCACCACCATCGGACTGGCCAGAAAGACCGACGAATAGGTTCCGATGACGATGCCCAGCATCATGACTAATACGAAATCGTTGATGACAATGCCGCCGAAGCAGAACATCACCGCCACCACCAGGAAGGTGGTCACGCTGGTGAGCAGCGTCCGGCTGAGCGTCCGATTGATCGCGGCGTCGATCAAAGTGTGAAAGTTTTCTCCCGGGTAAAGTTTCGCATCCTCGCGGATCCGGTCGAAGATCACGATGGTGTCGTTGATCGAATAGCCGATGATCGTCAGCAATGCCGCGACGACCGGCAGCGACAGTTCGCGCCCCATCAGGATGAAGATGCCGAGCGAAACGATCACATCGTGCACCAGTGCGATGGTGCCCGCCGCCGCGAAGGTAAGTTCAAACCGTAGCGTCACGTAGATGCTCATGCCGATCAAAGCCAGCACAATCGCCAGAACCGAACTCTTCGTCGCCTCCAGCCCGACCAGTCCGCCGACGGTGGTCGCTTCGCCGTTGGCGAGCTTGAGCTGCGGGAACGCCTGCATGAGCATCCGGCTCACCCGGTCGTTCAGGCCGAAGGCGGCCTCCCCTTCCGTCCCCGCCTCCGCCGAACGGTCGCGGATCAGGATCTCCAGCTTGCGGTTGTCCCCCGCCGACGGATTCGACTTGTAGCCGACCCGGACGTTGGAGTCGATGGGCGAAAGCACCTTCTCAATCTCTCCGACCGGAACCTGCTCGGCATAGGAGTAGCTCAGCCGGGTGCCGCCGGTGAAGTCGACGCCGAGCATCCGCTCGCCCTTGACCGCAAAGAGCAGAATGCTCCCCGCCACCAGCACGCCGGAGCAGAGAAACGCCCACTTCGCCTGCTTCAGGAACTGAAAATGCGGATGCGAAAAGACGTGGCACATCCGCAGCGTCTTCCAGTGGAAGAAACGGAGCATGTAGTCGAAGATCAGCCGGGTCATGAACACCGCAGTGAAGAGACTCGCCAGAAGTCCGATCGCCAGACTTACCGCGAACCCTTTCACCGGCCCGTTGCCGAAGTACATCAGAATCACCGCGCAGAGCAGTGTGGTCAAATTGCCGTCCAGCACGGCGGAGAAGGCCTTTTCATACCCGAGATTGACCGCGCTGGCCAATGTCTTGCCGGCATTCAGCTCCTCGCGGATGCGTTCGAAGACCAGCACGTTGGCGTCGACCGCCATGCCGAGGGTGAGGATGATTCCGGCGATGCCGGGCATGGTCATCGTCGCACCGAACGCGGCCATCGCACCGAGGATGAGCACCACGTTGACCGCCAGCGCCGCCACCGCGATCACCCCCGCCCGGAAGTAGTAGATGCACATGAAAGCCGTGAGCAGCACCATCGCGAGGATTCCGGCGAAGATGCCGTTGTTCACGTTGTCCGCGCCGAGCGACGGAGCGGTGTCGAAGACCGCGTTGACCTTGATCTGGAAGGGGAAACTTCCGCTGGTCAGGGCGTCGGCGATATTCTGGGCCTCCTCGTTGGAGAAACGGCCGGAGATCTCCGCACTGCCGCCGGTGATGCTCCCCTGGATCACCGGAGCACAGTAGAGTTCACCGTCGAGCACGATCGCCAGCCGCCGGCCGATGTTCCGGCTGGTCACTTCGCCGAACCGCCGTGCACCGGCGGAGTTGAAGAGGAGCGAAATCTTGGTCTGACCGAACTGGTCGCGCACCGGGCGCGCCTCGGCGATCGAACGGCCGTCCATCTCAGGCCGCCGGGCGATCAGAAGATATTCGGTCACGGCGCCGCGTTCGTCGCGGGCGGCCATCACCTCGTATCCGGGCGGCGGCATGAACGCTTCCGGATGAGCCGGGTCGTAGCTCCGCATCAGGGTGTCGTTCTCCGGATGAACCAGCCGGAACGCTAGTTTGCAGCTCATCCGGATCAGATCGAGCAGTTTATCCTTCTCGTCGCGCGAGACGATCGGCGCCTTGAGCGAAACCGCCCGGCTGCCGAACGGGGTGATCTCCGACTCGAAGATGTTCTGCGTTTCGAGCCGCTTGCGGAGCGTTTCAATCGCCTGGTCGCGGTAGCGGTTGAATTCGGACTCCATGCGCGCCTCCATCTCGGCGCGGTCCTTCGCACCGCCCTCCGCCGCGAAACCGGCGAGCAGTTCCCGGTCGGGAATCAGCTCCAGCACGAATTCGACGCCGCCGTTGAGGTCGAGTCCGAGGCGGATGGAACCGGCCGCCTCCTTGCGGACCAGCGCGATCACGTCGGCGTTTCCGGCGAGGTTGCTCCCCTTGACCAGCGGCACAAGATCCACCTTCGCGTTGCCGGCGGCCTCCAGCAGAGCAACCGCCTGGTTGAGATCAGGGCGCTGCTGTTGCAGTTTGCGGGCCTCTTCGACCAGCCCGGCCGCGACCGGGTCGTCGGCGTTTTTCAGCGTTTTGCGGAATGTTTCATAAAAATCGCGCGGCGTCAACGGGTGGATCGACAGTGCGAAGATCGCAATCACCGCGACGATGACAAAGGTTCTCAGTTTCAGAAATTTTCCTTCCATGACAGTTGCCTTCTTTGCATGGCGGCGGAGAGGAGCACACGGAAAAGGTGCAATTTGGAATTACTCCGCCCGGATTGTCTACCAGAAGAGACGGCGGCGCAGTTGCGCCCGGCAGGGAGATGCGCGGCAACGGGAACGGCTCCGCACCTTCTGCGAAGCTGTCCAAAGAAGAAAGAAAGAGCGGTGATTCCACCCGGATTTCGCCGCCGCGCTCACGCGCAGGGGCCGGCCCGGGCCTCGATAACGGCCGCCAGCCGCACCGGACAGGGGGAAACCCCTTCGACGACACCGCGGAATCCGGCACGACGACCGGCGTCAAACCGCAGAAACCGGCAAACCGCCGGGCAATCCCCGCAGAAGCGGGCCGGATGAAGGCGGGACTGGTGCTGCGAACGCAGCTGAAGCCCGGCAACCCCGGAGAGATCCGGCAGCCGGGAGTGGAACTCCCAGTGGTCATTGAGCGGCTCCCCGGAGAGCGGGAGAAACGCGGCGACTTCGGCGGCAACCGGTTCCGTCACAGTAGCGGAGGAACGTTCCGCCACCGCGTTGTCAGCATCGCCCGCGGCCGCGAGAAACAGGGCAACAAGCGTGAAAAGGGTAAAGAGAATATACTTCTTCACTGCCGTCGTCGCCCCCGGTGGAATTTGAAAGAATCCGCTTCCATTCTGTATCTATAAATAATATACCTCCTGTCCGTCGTTTTTTCAACCGGCGGACAGGAGGCAGGAGAGATTCGGGCGAACCGAACGCCGTGGATCAGCGGAAGAAACGCGGGTCGATCTCGCTCCGGAGCGCCTCGAAAAGTTCATCGGTCATCGCCTGAATCTCATCGAGACCGAGCTTCGACTGCGTGTTCGGGTCGGCGGCGATCGCGTGGAAGATCGCCCGGCGGTCGCAATTGAGCGCCCCCTGCGCCCCCATGAGCTGGACGTTGATCATGCCGCGGTTGAGACAGGCGAGCTGCTCGGGGTAGTTTTCGATCCGGCAGGGGAAGATGCCGCCGCCGTTGACCAGGCAGGGGACCTCGACGGAGCACTCCGGCGGGAGCGACGGCATCAGCCCATGGTTCATCACGTTGAGGTTGGCGGTGAACGAATGGTTCTTCTCGATCGCCGCGATCACCTGCACGCCGTATTCGGCGCTCGGCGTAAGGTCGATCTCCTTGGTTCCGGCGAGGTAGGCCTTGAGGTCGTTCTCGTTGCGGACCTGAAGCCCTTTGCAGAGGACAACCGACGCCCCGGAAACGCCGGAACTCATCGTATTCCAGTCAAGCCCGTCCTCGATCTTCGGGAAGTCGTTGCTGCAGAACTTGTCAATGAGATCCTGACGCTTGCGGATGTAGGGGATGTATTCGCTGCCGTGGCCGCTCGACTCGGTCGGGAAGTAGCCGAAGTGGCGGAAGATTTCAAACCGCACCTTGTCGCGCTTGTAGATCTCCGGAACGTCGAGGCACTTCTTCAACTCCGGATAGAGGTCGCGCCCGTCGGCTTCCAGCTTGAGCATGAACGCCTGATGGTTGACTCCGGCGGCGAAGAAGTGCAGTTTCTCATACGGCACCTTGAGCCAGTCGGCAATCTGTTTCGAGGTGTGCTGGACGCTGTGGCAGAGACCGATCACTTTGACCGTCTTCGCCCGGCGGGAGAGCGCGATGGTGTTCATCGACATCGGATTGACGTAGTTGAGCAGATAGGCGCCGGGGCACTCCTCCTCCATCACATCGAGCACTTCAAAGAGGTCGCGCAACGTGCGCAGCCCGCGGAAGACGCCGCCGGGCCCGAGGGTGTCGGAAACCACCTGATCGACTCCGTACTTCATCGGGATGCTGTACTCCAGCTCCTGATGGTGGATCGTGCCGCAGCGGAAGATGGTGATGACGTAGTCCGCGCCACGGACCGCCTGCCGCAGATCGGTGGTGGTTTCCGGATGGAATTCGACACCGATTTTTTTGGCGATCAACCCGCCGATGGTGGCGGCGTGGGCGAGCCGCCCGGCATCGATGTCCATCAAAGTAAGCTGATAATGACGCAGCTCTTCATCCAGCAGAATGTCCTTCATGAAATTCTGCGAAAAAATCACGCCGCCGGCTCCGACAAGAACGATCTTCGACATGCTGTCACTCCTTTTTCTTGCATTTCTGAATTGCATTTTTGCGGTGCTGTGTTATACTATATCTCATAGAACATCAAGTTGACAATAAAAATTTTGCGTTAAAAATAGCACTTTTGGAGCAAAAGATATGCCGGAGCGGAAACGACATCCCGGCCGGATGGGAGTCCATCGGGCGGACCCCAACACCCTGCAGAACATTCCACTGCCGATCTACCCGCGTTCCCTCGGGAACTTTCTGGTGCCGGGCGATTACGTCGAGCTGGTTCCAGCCGGGACAAAGAACTTCGTGCAGTTCTTCTGGTGCGTCGACGGCGAAGGGGAGTTTGAACTTGAAGGCACGCCGGTAACGGTGCGCGCCGGCGACTGCTTCTACCATCTGCCGATGGAACCGCACGTTCACCGCGCCCATTCGAATCTGTGGGAGTACCGCTGGGTCGCGTTCGACGGGCCGTTCGCGCGGGAGTTCATGCTCTCCTACCAGTACCCGCGCGCCGCGTTCCACGCCGGAGCCTGCCCGCACGAGCTCTTCCTCGAGCTGGAAACCTGGGTGCGCGAAATGAGTCCCTACAGCTGGCGGCAGATGGTGGCGATCATCTGCGCCCTCCTCGCCCGCGCGGGCGGCAGGAACGACGACACCACCCGGGAGGGACGGGTGGTCAACGAGGCAATCCGCGTCTGCCGGGAGCGTTTCTCCGACCCGGATCTCAACGTCAACCGCCTCGCCGACGAACTGGCGATGGACCGTTCCACCCTGCGCCGCATCTTCAAACAAAAAATGTGCATGACCCCGTCGGACTATCTGGCGAAACTGCGGATTCAGCACGCCCTTTCGCTGCTGGAGCAGACCCGGCTGCCGCTTGCAGAGGTGGCGGACCGCTCCGGATTTTCCGACGTAAGCTACTTCTGCCGGGTGATTCGCCGTGCCGTCGGCGTCAGTCCCGGCAGTTTCCGGGCCCATTGACGGTGCCGGTCTTCCCCTGATAAAAAAAAGAGAAAAAAATCGCAGCACCGCCTTGTATTCCGAAAAAACCATCACTATATTACCTTAAAAATAAATAAGACGAGGAGTGCACATGGCGCGGAAAACGATTTTCCATTCCCTTCTCGGAGAGCTCGAGCAGCGCATCGGCCGCCTGCCGGCGGGCACCATCCTCCCGGCGGAGCAGACGCTCGCCGACGAGTACGGCGTGAGCAAGCCGACATTGCGGCGGGCGCTCGCGGAGCTCGCAGAGCACGGCCTCATCGCCAAGGAGAACGGCATCGGCAGCGTGGTCATCGGCGCGAGAAGCGCCATGCGGCGTGAACTCATCTTTTTGTGCAACAACCTCAACTTCTACTCCACCACCCTCTCGACATTCGCCGCCAGAGTGCGGCAGGAGAACTATTTTCTCTCCATCGTGCCGCTCGACGGCGACGCCTTCACCCAGGAGCAGATCATCCGGACCGCCATCGAGCAATCCCCTTACGGCATCGCGGTTTCCGCCGACCAGACCCACAACGATCTGCCGATCTACCGGGAGCTGGCCTCCGGCCCCATTCCCACCGTGTTCCTCTGCCGGCTGCCCGGCGGCGTGGAGAGCGGTTCCCTGGCCATCATCGACAACCGGCGGGAGTTCTGCCGGATCGTCCAGCACCTCTATCGCGAAGGGTGCCGCAGATTCGCCTTCTTCACCGATATCCCGCCTTCGGTCGAGGTGGTGCAGGAGCGTTTTGCCGGCTTCCTCGACGGCATGCGCCGCTGTCGGCTGAAGCCGCAGGAAACCCTGCTCTGCCTCCACCCGGAACAGCAACAGGAGTTCCTGCTCCGCTTCACCGGCCCCGGTGCCCCCGACGCGGTCTGCTGCCACAACGACCGGAGCGCGCTGGAGCTCATGAAGCTATTAAGAATCAGAGGAATCGACTATTCCAAAATCCGCTTCACCGGATACGACAACCTCTCACTGCTGCGCTTTCTCCCTCAGAAACTGCTCACCGCGGAACTGCCGCTCGCCGAACTGGGCAAGGCCGCGGCGGAAATCCTTCTGCGCCAGATCGAAAATCGAAGTTTCAAGCCGGTCTGTAAACGGCTTCCCGCAAGAATCAAGGAGAGTTGAGACCCTTTTTTACGGCAACCTTTAAAATAAAAAATATAAAATCATCAATCAAAAAGTCGATTTGCGGCCCAAACGACACAACAGGGAGGTTGAATTTATGAAACAGAGTTTCCGTTCCGCCATGTTCACGCTTATTGAACTCCTGATCGTCGTCGCCATTATCGCGATTCTGGCGGCCCTGCTGCTGCCGGCGCTCAACAAGGCACGGGACCGCGCCCGGACCATCAACTGCCTCAACAATCAGAAGGAACTCGCCCGGGTCATGCACTTTTACGCGAACGACTACAACAACTACAGCATCGCCACCCAGAGCAGCAAACCGTGGCCGAACTGGCTGGTCGATTACCGTTACGTCAGAACGCTTCGTGAACCGTTCCTCTTTTGCCCGACTCTCAAAGATCTCTCCATGAACAACAGCGCACCGCAGTGGCGCACCTACGGCCACAACTACATCGCCTGGGAAGATCATCATAAATTCTGGGTGGAACGGGGATTCGGCCGGTTCGCAATCATCAACGGCGGCGACCTCTACCTCCATCTCGCAGGCATCAAAAAGCCGTCGCAACTGCCCCACTTCGCCGACACGGTCAACCTCAACTTCTCCCCGCCGCTGGGCAGCTGGATGTGCCCGCTGCGCAATCAGAACGGTATGGAGATGATCTCCTACCACCACGCAGGGCGCAGCAACATCGTCTTTATCGACGGGCATGCTGCCACACATTCGCCGCAGGAAACCAAAGAATTCGGCGCCCTGCGAGGCGCGATCAACGGCGTGGGCAACCTGTTGTAATCCGTCAATGAATGGAGAAGCCATATGCGTTTGAAATGTTCTTTTCTTTCCGCCTGTCTCATCGTTTCCTGCGGCCTCTCCGCCGGAACGCTGGACTTTGCCAAACTGTCTCCGACGGAACTTGTCCTGCCGCTCCAGGCAAAAGGACAGAGCGTCGAAGCCGGCACCGCCGGCGGCCGCCCGGCGCTCCTCCTAGAGTGGAACTGCGGTGAGGCCCGCTGGTTCAGCCTCAACTGCAAACGCTCTCCGCGTCTACCGGAGTTCGACCGCGCAGAGTTCTCGCTGGAGTTTTTCCGACCGCAGGGGTCAACCGTCCGCCGGGCAAGTCTCCTGCTGGCCGACCGTGACAACGAGGTCTTCCAGCTCACCACGCCGCTTCCCGCCGGAGAAAGCGGCTGGAAAACGGTAAAATTCACTCTTGACCCCAAAGCGATCCAGGGGAATGTCTGGGGCGGGAAAAGGAAGAACCGCATTCCGGACTTTCCGCTCCGCATCGCAGGCGTCACCTGCAGCTATGCCGCGACGCAGGGAATCGAATCCGCCGCACTGGGGCAGCTGACCTGGGAGCTCTCCCCCGGAACCCCTCCGGAAGCCCCCTCCGCCGTCGCACTGCCGCCGGGGCGGGAGCTGGTCGATTTCAGCACCCTTCTCGATTCAGAAATCAATCCCCGGCTCGGCACGAAGCCGGTGACGGCACAGTGCGGTTCCTTCGACGGCCGCCCGGGCCTCGCCCTCCGCCGGCAGGATCCCACCTCTCCCCGGGTCGCCCTCGGGCTGTTGCAGAAACTGGAACTCCCGGAATTCGACCGCGCGGAACTCACCCTGGAACTTTACCGCCCGACAGGTTCCGCCGCGGGCGGCGCCGCCGTCACCGTCTCCGACCGGAACGGCCGATACACCTCGCTCTACACCCCGCTCCCCCGGGCGAAGGGAGGATGGGAGACGCTCCGCTTTCCTCTGAATCACCAGAAGCTCACGAAGACCATTCAGGGGAAGCTCCATCCTCCGGCCTTTCCGCTGCGGCTCCAGAGCGTCGTCTGCAACTCCCGGCCGCCAAAGGAGGATGCCCCCATCGTTCTGGGGAAACTCATGATTCACACGCTTTCCGCTCCGCTGGAAGCGTCGGTGGAGACCGGTGACGAACTGCAGCTGGTCCTGCCGGGCAAAGAGAAGCAGGTCCGCCTCCAGCTGCGCAATCCCGGCACCGCGCCCCGGAGCGTCACCGCCGCCCTCCGCCTGTTCGACCCGGACGACCGGCTCCTGCTGGAAAAGAGCGGCGAATTCCAGATCGCCGGAGCCGCCGTACAGGCCATCCCCCTCCCCCCTCCGGAACGGTTCGGCGTCTACACCGTCAAACTCACGCTGAAAGAGAAGGATTCGCTCCGTCACGAGACATTGCGCTACGCCCGGCTCGATCCCGCCGGAACGACGCAAGGCGGCGTCGACGGATTTCTCTTCGGCATCTGTTCCCACCTTCAGCGCTACCCCGCCGAAGAGCGGCGGAGAATGGCGCGCGCCGCCGCACTGTGCGGCGCCAAACTGCTGCGGGTTTCACTGGAATCGCACCGGATTCAGCCGCGGCACGGCGAGTGGACCTTCGGCACCTATGATCACATTGCAAAACTTCTGCGGGAATATCAGATTGAATTCGCCCCCATCTTTCTCAATCTCCCCTCCTGGGCGGTCGCGGCGGACTACCGTCAGGCGGTGAAGAGCAGCAGTACCCGCGGCCGTCGCCCCGACTACCGGCTCTGGGAGGAATATGTACGGAAAGTCTCCGAACACTACCGCTCCAGCCTCCGGTTCGCGGAGGTCTGGAACGAACCCGACCTCATCGGCTTCGCCAACTTCCCGCCGGAGGAGTATCTGCAACTGCTGAAGATCACCTCTTCGGTATTGCGGGAAACCGTTCCCGGGATCACCGTCATCAGCGCCGGATTCGCCTCCCCCGACCTCAATCCGCCGGAACGGACCGCCGATCCGCACTATGTGCGCAAATGCGTCGAAGGCGGCCGCGGCCTCTACGATCTCTTTGCCGTGCACATGCACACCCGCCCGGAACGCTACCGCGAATATTACGTAAAAAACCTGCTCCGTTTCCGCAAGGAGCTCAACGACACCACGCCCTGGTACTCCAACGAAACCGCCCTCGCCTCATTCGGAGAGATCTCCGAGCTGGATCAGGCCGAGACGCTCTTTCTGAATCTCTTCTGCGCCTGGAACAACGGCGCGGCAGGCTACAACTGGTACAACCTGCGAAACATCAAGGAGGATCCCGGCGACCCCGAAGCGAACTACGGCATGCTCACCTGGGACTTTCAGCCCAAGAAGGTCTACGCCGCCTACAACACGCTCGCCCGTTACTTCCGCGGAGCGAAATTGCTCCGCCACAGCGAAAGCACTCCCCTCTTCCGCGCCGCCGACGGCAGCTGGCTGATTCCCTGCTCCCCGCTGGAGAAACGCAACCGGCATGCCCTGCTGCTCTTCACCGGCATCCGCGGCGAAGCCACCCGGATCGACCTCTGGGGCAACCGGGAGCAACTCCCCGTTTCCGGTGGAATCGCCCTGCTGAAATCCACCGGGCATCCGGTCATTCTGCAGGTGAAGGGGCAGCCGGCGCCTCCGGAACCGACGGGCGAACTCCTCCGCTTCGCCCCGAACTTCCGTCTCCAGCCGGGGCGGGAGGTGAAGAGCGTCGTCGAATGCCGGAACCCCTCCCGGACGCCGCTGAAACTCGCTCTCACCTTCCGGCCGCCGGCCGGACTTGCGGTCACGCCGGCAAACCGTTCGGTGAGGATTCCGCCGGGAGAGGACGTTTCGCTCTCCTTCTCCTT
>ENA-UEQW01000032-UEQW01000032.1-human-gut-metagenome-genome-assembly--contig:-NODE-32-length-122281-cov-12.528493_pt1 | contig 122281 bp, 99 predicted proteins | sample MGYA00242947_ERZ507947 | MGnify/ENA primary metagenome ERZ507947 (study PRJEB26167, sample SAMN06115421) | human gut metagenome | host: Homo sapiens | place: China:Guizhou | collected 2015-03-17... | reverse complement strand
CTGGGTAGGCAAGCCAACCCCGTGCTAACATATTAAACCGCTCTTCGGCGGTTTTTGCGATGCACCGCGCCGTTGGCGCATGCCGATGGATGGCGGTTTTTGTGATGCACCGTGCCGTTGGCGCATGCCGATGGATGGTGGTTTTTGCGATGCACCGCACGTTGGCGCATACCAAAGGGAAATGGGAATGGTTTTTTCAATGGGGGATGTCGATGGTTGGCAGGAGGTTTTTATGCAGAATTATTCTTGTGGGGATTGTTTTGAAGTTATGGCTTTCCGTTATTTTTTCTATGATTTATCTTTCAATTAAATGTTTTTATGAAAAAATGTCGGAAAAATTAGTGTTTTGCTGTTAAATTGTATATATTTGCAGTGAAAATAAAAGGGCAAAACACTAAATCAAATATATTTTTATGAGAAAGTTTACATTATTATTCACAATGTTGGCGTTGTCTATGGGCTTTTCCATGGCACGGGCGGATGTTGTGAGTCCCTACACTTACAATTTTGAGGGGCTTTCTACATCGTCGACCGATTTTGCGCCAGCAGGTTGGGGTCATGTAGTGGAAGGCTATGACGGTTATGGCGACTTCTATTATGTCAATTACCAACTTAGGGAGTCAGGCGGATATGGCGACAACGGCGCCTATCTGTACATTGGGTCACAAACCATTGGTGACGGAGAATGGGATCAAGGAACAGTCGCTGATATGCTTGTCACGCCACCGATTACCGGCGATGCGAGCATCTATGTGAAAAAGAACAAGTCGAGCGGTACGATAACGTTCTACACTTGTTCTTACAATGCGTCGACAAAGAAATATTCCAAGGGCTCAAAGTATGACGTTACGGTGCCGGAATTGAGCGAGACGGAATGGACAAAGGTGGATATTCCTGGTGTCGCCGCCGACACGCGTATCGGCATTTGTGGCGACGATGTGAGTATCGATGAGTTTGCGGCAGCGAGTGCCGTCATCGAGTTGCGCAAGGAATTGGATGTGTCTTTGGTCAAATTGATGTCGGGCGCGACCGCCGATGCCGATGCCGACGGCAATATTACGCTGAAGATGAATGTAAAGGTTAAAAACAACGGCGATATTGCGCTTAATCCAGGTGATGAAAACTACTCGTTGAGCATCGTGCGTAAGAATACCGGCAGTGCAGCCGATACGGAAGTATATACGCAGCCTATAGCGGTGGCTCTTCAGCCAGGCGAAACGTCAGACTTTATCGAGCTCAACGCCGTCATCCCTGTGACAGAAAGCGCACGTTCACGTTTCGACGTAAGGGAAAACATCACGGGGTCGAGCAGCTACGGCGGCTGGGTGGATATTTATGCCTATAAGCCTGACTTCTCCGTGACAACGACAAGTTTCGACGTCATCAGCAACGGCACGCTGCAGGATTTCGGCATCAGCCAGTCCAGCGTGGATAAAGAATACAACATCCGCAACACCAAAGGTGCCGCGCCTCTTACCATCAACAGCATCACCGTGCCGGAAGGCTTTACCTATTCGATCAAGGATGAAGATGTGGCAGAGACGCTTACTACACCGTTTGTAGTGAGGGCTCACGAAAAATTGTTGCTGACCGTAACGATGGACGCCTCGGTTTTGGGCAGCCGCAGCGGTGATATTGTGGTCACTCCAGCCGACGGACAAGGCACGGCAATCACGCTGCCGGTCAGCGGTACGATTGTCGACCCGTCGAAACTTTATGTTACGTTTGCCGACGGTAAATTCCCGGCAGGCACTTACGTAGAAGGTAATTCGTGGACAGTTGACAAATACACCAACGGAGACGGCAACTACAGCGCCGTCAACAGCAGCGTCACTCCGATGACCAAGTTTGTACTTCCAAAGATTCGTCTTGGAGAAGGAGAGTCTTTGACATTCACTGCGGCTAAGCGTGGCAGCAGTTCCAAATTGAACGTATACTATTCTGCCGACCGTGTCAATTGGACGTTGGCGCAGTCCATCAGCGAAGATGCCAGCGATGAAGCAAACAAATTCTCGGCAGACAAATACGGCTCATCGTATTCGTATATCGACGTGTTCAAGTATAAATCGTTCACGCCAGCCATCCCTGCAGGAGACTGGTATGTGGCATTCGAGGCGGGTTATTCCCGTATAGGCTCAATCGTCGGCGGCACTGTGCTTGCCATTCCCGAGCACGAGTTGCTTGTCAGCAGCGTTGTGATGCCTGAGGAAGGCGTTGTCAACCACGCCTACACCGCATCAGCCACAATCGCCAATGTCGGTACAGCCGACATAGCCGAAGGCGAGCTCACAGCCAAACTTTATTTCGGAGAGACAGCGATGCAGACGCAGGCACTGCCGGCGTTGGCTTCAGGCGCATCCACATCGGTATCGTTCAACGTACCGCTTCGCGAGGCAGGCACATTCGCCACAAAGATTGCCGTTGAAGGCACAGCGACTGCAGAGGCAACCGCCAGCCTTGTCGTGGCTCAGGAAACACCGAGCGGAAGCAAGCAGGTGGGCACAGTGACTACAACCGGTACCAATGTGCCGGCACGATTGAACTACAGAAACTCAGACTCTGAGATTATCTACACGCAGGATGTGATTGGATTGGCAGATGGCACAGCCATCAAGGGTCTTACGTTCAAGGGCTACAAATCGGCAAAAGAATTGCCGTTGTCGCTTGAAGTGTGGATGGAGAACACCACCGACGCCGCACCCGATGCCTCCGCACCTCACTCAACCGAGGGAATGACAAAGGTGTACAGCAATCCTAACATTGTTCTCGGCTCAATCGGTGACAGCAAAAACCATATGCCGATATTCGACCTTGATTTCTCATCGACACCATTTGTCTACACCGGCGGTAACCTGCGCATTATAGTGCAGTCACGCAGTACGACATATATCTCCACAAACTTTGAAATGGACGGAAACAGGAAGAATATGGCAATCTACCGCAGCAGCGACAGCCCGTTGGATGAAGAAGACGAATACAGAACGGCAGATCTTCCAGTGGTCTATCTGCATATCGACAAGGAAGCAACCTCCCTTAGCGGAACGGTTACAGCCAACGGCGTTCCAGTTGCCGACGCGGAAGTGAAGATTGCTTCGGGCATTGTTGAATATTCGGGAACAACCGACGCGGCGGGAAAATACACATTCCCTGTTTATCAAGACAATTTGGAGTATACAATGACCGTCACCAAGGACGGCTACTTTGAAAAGACAGAGACTGTGGCTTTCAACGGAGAGTCGATTGTCAAGGATGTGGCACTTGAAAGTGCCGAAGGCTTCAAAATATCATCGTTCAACATCCCGGAAACCGGTGAGGTCAACACTGCCTATACCGCCACTGTCAAGCTGCTCAATGGAATTGCCAAAGAGGCAGGCTCATACACCGCACGTTTGTTTGTCAATGATGGAATCTTGGCAGGGGCAGAGGCTGTGGCAATTGACAAAAACGCCGAACAGGAATTCACGTTCACATATATGCCTCGCGAGGCAGGCACAGTGAGCGTGTACGCAAAATTCACTTACGCCAGCGGTTACGTACAGACGGAAGCCGTCAATGTGACAATTGCAGAAGAGAAGGCGGATGCTGAAGTAATTGTAGGAGAAGCCAACAGCACCGACAGGGCAGGAGCGATAACTCCATTTAATAAAAATTCAAGGACAGAAATCATCTATCCTAAGTCGCTCATCAACTTGCCGGCAGGCACAAAGCTGGACGCAATCCGTTTCTATGGCTCTCATTATGCCAAGGACTTTAAGATTACGCTCAACGCATGGGTAGGCAACGTGGCTGAAGGCACCGCGCTTCAGGGCTTCGGTGTCGACGGTTTGACACAGGTTGCAACCGACCAGATTATAGATATGAACAAAACCATCGAAGATACAGCAATGGAACCTATTGTTGAACTCACATTCCCCGACGGCTTTGTTTACGATGGCGGCGATGTGCGTCTGTATCTTGACGCTTCGGCAACCGATTGGGTGAGCACTTTATTTGAAGTGGACAAGAACGTAAGCGGACAAGCTCAACAGGCAGCCTCCGACAGCGAATTGACCGATTCGTCGCGGAAGTCAAATATCAGCCTTCCTGTGGCTCACTTCGTTGTCAGCCCGTACAAGACGCTGAGCGGTGCGGTTAAGAACGAGAAGGGCGAAGCTGTGGCAAGCGCCTACATCATTCTTGCAAGTGCCGACGGCGTGGAATACTACAGCGAGACCGACGCCGAGGGTGCATTCTCGATGGATGTCATCAAATATGGCAAGGAGTATAAATTGACAGTAAGCCATCCGTCTTACGACGCTTATACTCATCCTGAAACCATCTCACTCGCCGACGGCGACATCAGCGGTCTGGCTATCACGCTGACCAAGACTTACACGTTCAGCGGAGTGGTTACCGACGCTGAGACCCACGCTCCTATCGCCGGAGTTGAAATCTATGTAAGCAATCCAGAGAGCGGCGCCGACGTGATGACCGGCACCACCGATGAAAACGGAGCGTTCGACCTCAAGTTCAAGCAGCTTGGCACATACGACATCCTGTTCAAGGCAGCTGGCTACGACATGGTTTCTTATGAAGGCACTCCGTTTGAGGGCGACATGGTCGGAACGGCTGTTGAAATGCAGCAGACAGTCTACACGTTCAGCGGTGTTGTGACCGACGCAGAGACCAAAGCACCTATCAAGGGCGTTGAGGTATACGTAAGCGATCCAGAGAGCGGCGCCGACGTGATGACTGGCACAACCGACGAAAACGGAGCGTTCGCGCTCAAGTTCAAACAGCTTGGCACATACAACGTTCTGTTCAAGGCTGCTGGCTACGATATGGTTTCTTATGAAGAAGTTCCGTTCGAGGGCAACTTCGACACAACAGTAGAGATGCAGAAGACGGTACGCACATTCAGCGGAACAGTTACCGACGCCGAGTCGCATGCAGCAATCGCCGGCGCGTCAGTGGCACTCTACAAGGGTGAAAACAAGGTTGCCGAGGCAACAACCGGTGCAGACGGCAGTTTCGAAATCAAGGTTAAGGATCTGGCAGTCTTCAGTCTCGTTGTCAAAGCAGATGGCTATGAAGACTTCACATTCGACACTATCGACCTCACAGAGGGCGACATGACCGACACTCCGATTGAGATGACTCCGAACTCAGGCGTGGGAATGCTCACAGCCGACGGACTCCGTGTCTATGGCACAGTTGGTGCAGTGGTTGTTGAAAGTGCGTCAGAAGCCACCGTACGCGTCTACAACGCCGCCGGCTCACTCGTGCGCCGTGCCGACGTGGCAGGCAAGACCCGCATCGAGGGCTTGCAGCGCGGTGTCTACATCGTAAACGGTGTAAAGGTGATTGTGAAATAACAGTCATTTCCCCATAAATAGAAACATCCCGGTTGCGGCTGCAATCGGGATGTTTTTTTTATTTTGGCGTTGATTTATCCGGCATCGACAACTTTCACTATCTTGCTCACGAAAAACAAGCCTCTGATGGCTGATTTAGGCACGTCGATGTCGTCGTAGGCTGGGTTGGCGCTGCGGAGCACCACCTTTGAGTCGTCGGGATGTCGGCGCAGGTATTTAACCATGCGGTAGTCGTCGAGCAGCACCACGTAGATTTGTCCCCAATAGATAATCGATGTGTCGCTCACCTCGCGCACGGCGATATAGTCACCGTTGTTGATTACGGGTGCCATGCTGTCGCCGCTTACGCGCACCACCCGGCATTCGCTGTCCATCCCGGGCATCGCTATGCGTCCCACGATGCGGTCGTCGGCAAAAATGCGCTCGCGCGTCAGTGGTCCGGCTGTCACGTCGAGGTCGTAGACCGGCATTCCTTCCGCTTCGGAGTCGGTCAGCCCGGCAGTCAGCGCCTCGGGCGCGTCAGATTTGCCAAACGGCACTCCGGCGCCGCTTACGAGCCATTCTTTCGACACTCCGGTGTTGACCACAATCTTGTTGATGAAGGAGTCGGTTATGGGCAATTTGCCATTCAGTTGTTTCGATAAGTTTGTGACGTCGCAGCCTATCCGCGCGGCAAAAGAGTTCTGCCGCAGCCGTAATTCGCCCATGAGGTAGCGCACGCGTGAGATTACACTTGAATTATCCATACCAATAAATTTGGCGCAATTTACCACTTTTTTGGCAAACGACCAAAAAAAGACAGAGGCTGTCTGCGATTGCAGACGGCCTCTGTTTGTTGGAAATACCGTAATTGTTATGTCTTATTGACGGCCTGAAGTGGCAACGCTGCGGTCAATCTTGCGGATCAAGCCTTGAAGCACTGCGCCCGGGCCGAGCTCTGTAAAGTCGTCGGCGCCGTCGGCAATCATTTTTTGTACTATCTGTGTCCAGAGCACTGGAGCGGTAAGCTGAGCGATGAGGTTTTTCTTGATTTCCTCTGGGTCGGTGTGAGGCATTGCGTCTACATTCTGATAAACAGGGCAGATTGGTGTAGAGAACTGAGCCTTGTTGATGGCGGCTGCGAGCTCGTCGTGAGCAGGCTGCATCAATGGAGAGTGGAACGCACCGCCCACTTTCAGTTTCAACGCGCGGCGTGCGCCTGCTGCAAGAGCTTTCTCGCAAGCGGCGTCGATGCCTTCTTCAACACCTGAGATAACCACCTGTCCAGGGCAGTTGTAGTTGGCAGGAGCGACAACGGCGTCGATTGACGCACAGATTTCCTCCACCTGCTCGTTGGTCAAGCCGAGAACGGCCGCCATTGTTGAAGGCTGTGCCTCGCAAGCCTTCTGCATTGCCAAAGCACGGGTGGAAACCAGACGAAGACCGTCCTCGAATGAGAGCGCGCCGGCAGCCACGAGTGCTGAAAATTCGCCGAGGGAGTGACCTGCCACCATCTCTGGTTTGAACTCATCGCCGAGAGTCTTGGCGAGAATCACAGAGTGAAGGAAGATGGCCGGTTGAGTGACCTTTGTCTGGCGGAGGTCTTCCTCTGTGCCTTCAAACATAAGGTCTGTGATACGGAATCCGAGGATTTCGTTTGCTTTTTCGAAAAGTTCTTTTGCTACTGCATTGTTGTCGTAGAGGTCTTTGCCCATTCCGACAAACTGAGCCCCTTGTCCGGGGAATACGAATGCTTTCATCTTGTTATTTTCGTTTAGTGATTTTTCTTGTTTTAAAACCGATGCAAAATTACTACTTTTTTCTATATAAGCCACATAATTCTTGAAATTTTTCCGTAATTGCTGTTCATTCGCCCTTCGCGCACATCTCGGCGAGCATAAAAGCACGCGCCTCCACGCCTGCTGGATGCGCAGGCGCGGAGGCGCGGTCGATGTTTTGGCGCGGTGTTATTGCTGACGCGGCTGTCCGAGAAATTCGAATCTTTCTACGTGGATTTCCGTCACATAGTGCTTTATCGTGTTGCGGTCCTCCCACACGCGGGTGCTGAGTTTGCCCTCGATGTAGAGTTTCGTGCCCTTGCGGATATACTTTTCCGCATATTCGGCGTTCTTGCCCCACATCACGATGTTGTGCCATTCCGTACGCTCGGGAATCTGCACTCCCGCCTCGGTGGTGTAGGCTGGGTCGCTGGTGGCGAGCGGAAACGACGCGTAAGGCTTGTTCTCGGCGATGTAGCGCACTTGCGGGTCTTTGCCCACGTTGCCAATCAGAATCACTTTGTTGACGCTCATAACACTGCTTTAAATCGTTTTATAAACTCGTCGGCGAGGTCCTTGGTCAGAACCAGCGGAGGCAGCAGCCGGATTACGTTTTGTCCGGACGCACCTGTAAACACGTGTTGCTCAAACAGCAGCCGCGATCGCAGCTCCTTCACCGGGCGGTCGAACTCGATGCCTATCATCAGGCCTTTTCCGCGCACCTCTTTTATGCCGTCGATTTTTTTCAATTCCGCCATCAGGTAGTCGCCCATACGGGCAGCGTTGTCGACAAGGTTTTCCTGCTCGAAGATGTCGAGCACGGCGATTGCCGCCGCGCATGCCAGATGGTTTCCTCCGAAAGTGGTGCCGAGCATGCCGTACGACGGCTTGATTTCTGGGTTGATAATCAACGCGCCCATAGGAAAGCCGTTGGCAATGCCCTTCGCCATGGTCACGATGTCGGCGCGCACGCCGCTGTGCTGATGTGCGAAAAATTTGCCCGAGCGGCCGTAGCCCGACTGTATCTCGTCGGCTATCAGCACAACGTTGTGGCGGTCGCAGGCAGCACGCAATGCATGCCAGAACCCATCGGCGGGCACGTTGATTCCGCCCACACCCTGGATGCCTTCCACTATCACAGCCGCCACGTCGCCTTTCGCCATCTCGCGTTCGGCGGCGTCGGCGTCGCCAAACGGCACGAACGTCACGCGATGGTTTGCGTTGACAGGTGCCACAATCTTAGGGTTGTCGGTAGCCTCCACGGCAAGCGATGTGCGTCCGTGGAACGCCTTTCCGAAAGCCACGATGCGCCCCTTGCCGGTGTGGAACGAAGCCAGTTTCATAGCGTTTTCGTTGGCTTCCGCACCCGAGTTTATCAGGAAGAGGCTGTAGTCGTCGTATCCGCACGCCTTGCCGAGTTTCTCAGCCAGGCGCACCTGCAGCGAGTTGTGGACAGAGTTGGAGTAGAACACCAGTTTCTCCGCCTGACGTTTTATCGCGTCGACATAGTGCGGATGGCTGTGTCCAACGCTTATCACGGCGTGGCCGCCGTAGAGGTCAAGATATTCTGTGCCTTTGCTGTCGTAGACGTGGCAGCCTTCGCCGCGCACAATCTCGACATCGAACAAAGGATATACATCAAAAAGATTCATCGTCGTTGAATGTTTAGAAAGCCGAAGCCTTCAGGTTAAGCCCTGTGCGCTCGTGGAGCCCGAAGAGCAGGTTCATGTTGTGGACGGCTTGTCCCGACGCTCCTTTCAACAGATTGTCGATTACCGACACAATCAGCAGTTTGCCGTCTTCCTTGGTGAGATAGAGCAGACACTTGTTGGTGTTGACCACGTCCTTGAGGTCGGGCATACGGTTGATTACGTATGTGAAGTTATGGTCGTCGTAGTAGTCCTCGTAGAGTTTCACAATCTCGTCGAGCGCCACCGGGCAGTCGAGATATGCCGACGCGAAAATGCCGCGCGAGAAGCAGCCGCGCACTGGGATGAACTCGATTTTCGAAGAAAAGCTTGTCTGCATCGATGTCAGCGTCTGGCGGATTTCAGCCAAGTGTTGGTGCTTGAAAGGCTTGTAGATCGACACGTTGTCGTTGCGCCATGAGAAATGCGACGACGGCGACGGTTTCACGCCCGCGCCCGTCGAGCCGGTGATGGCATGCACGTGGACATCGCTGTTGAGCAGCAGGTTGCGTGCCAGCGGAAGCAGCGCCAACTGAATGGCTGTGGCGAAACATCCTGGGTTGGCAACGTGCTTGCCGCGGATAATGTATTTGCGGTTGAGCTCAGGCAGCCCGTAGATGAAGTCGTGCGAGCCGTCGTTGATGCGGAAGTCCTGCGAGAGGTCGACAATGCGCATCTCCTCCGGGATTTCCGCAGCGTGCGCCTCCATGAATTTGCGCGACTCGCCGTGGGGCGTGCAGAAGAAAATCACGTCGACATCGGCAAACGCTGTTGTCGATGTAAACACCAGATTGGTGTCGCCCACAAGCCCTTGATGCACGGCAGCCACTGGGTTGCCGGCATTGCTTGTGCTGTGCACCCATTTAAGGTCTACGTCGGGGTGGTTGAGCAACAGTCGGATGAGTTCGCCGGCGGTGTATCCGGCACCTCCAATGATTCCAGCCTTTATCATATCTGTTCGTCTTTATGGTTGGCATAATAAACACGCAGCGGAGTGGACAGCACCTTTATGAAGCCTTTTGCGTCGTCGGCAGTCCAGCCTTTCTGCATTTCGCCGTATTCGCCGAATTTCGTCTTCACCAAGTCGTCGGGAGAGTCGACACCCACCATGAACATCGACAGCGGGCGCAACTCGACAATCACTGTGCCGTTGACGTTGCGCTGCGATGATTCGAGCATCGCCTCGATGTCGCGCATCACAGGCTCGAGATACTGGCTCTCGTGCAGGAACATTCCATACCAGTTTGCCACCTGGTCTTTCCAGTATTGCTGCCATTTGCTGAGTGTGTACTTCTCAAGGAATTTATGCGCGTTTATGATTACCATCGGCGCTGCCGCCTCAAAGCCTACGCGGCCTTTGATGCCGATGATTGTGTCGCCCACGTGCATGTCGCGTCCGATGCCGTAAGGAGCGGCAATCGACTCGATGTAGCGTATCGCCTCGATTTTGTTGTCAAACGCCTTTCCGTTGACAGCCACAATCTCTCCGTGCTTAAACTCGATGCGCATCTCTTCCTTGCCGTCTTTCTCCACCTGCTTGAGGTATGCCGAGTCGGGCAGACCCTGCTTTGAGTCGAGAATCTCGCCGCCGCAGATCGATGTGCCCCAGATGCCCACGTTGTAGGAATATTTCATCTTTGTGAAGTCGGCTACGAAACCGTTGGAGCGCAGGTATTCAATTTCCTCGTCGCGCGAGAGCGCGTTGTCGCGGGTGAGCGTCAGAATCTCAACTCCGGGAGCCATCACGAGGAAAGTCATGTCGAAACGCACCTGGTCGTTGCCCGCGCCTGTAGAGCCGTGGGCTATGGCGTCGGCGCCCACCTCGTTGGCATAGCGCGCGATGGCTATTGCCTGGAAAATGCGTTCGGAGCTTACGGAGATAGGGTATGTGCCGTTGCGCAGCACGTTGCCGTAAATCATATATTTGAGGCTCTTTGCGTAGTATTCTTGTGTCACGTCGAGCGTCACGTAGTGTTTGGCGCCGAGTTTGTAGGCGTTTTCCTCGTTGGCTTTCAATTGGGCAGGGCTGAAGCCGCCGGTGTCGGCGCATGCCGCATACACTTCATAGCCCAATTCCTTGGCGAGATACATAACGGTGTACGACGTGTCGAGACCGCCGCTGTAAGCCACTACTACTTTTTTCTTTGTTCCTTCCATCTTTCCTGTCAATATGTTTTATTCGTTGTTTTTTTCTTTTGCTTGTTCCCTGTATTTGTCGTCAGGATGCTCGTCGGGGTCGTAGAGCAGTCCGGTGCAAAGGCACATGCGTCGGCCATTGCGCTGCAAGATGTCGAAATTCACACAGCTCTCGCAGCCTTTCCAGAATGCCTCGTCGTCGGTCAGCTGGTCGAACGTGACGGGGCGGAATCCCAGCTTGTTGTTGATTTTCATCACTGCTGCTCCTGTTGTCAGACTGAAAATCTTGGCATGTGGAAAGCGTTCGCGCGACAGCTCGAAAATTCGTCGTTTGATGCGGTTTGCCAGCCCCAGTCCGCGGAACTTGTTGGCTACGATTAGACCTGAGTTGGCTACAAACTGCTTGTTGCTCCAGCTTTCAATGTAGCTGAACCCTGCAAATTCCTCTCCTTTGTAGAGAGCCACCACCGCCTTGTTTTCAAGCATCTTCTGCTTTACGTATTCGGGCGAGCGCTTTGCGATGCCCGTGCCGCGCACTTTCGCCGCGCGGGTGATGGTGTCGAGAATTTCGTCAACATATTTGACTGTTTTCTCGCTTGCAACGACAATTTCAATGTCTTCTGCTTTGATCATCTTCTGCTTTCTTGTTTAATTACCTTTTTCGAAATGTATTATTCCACAAATCCTGTTATTTGTCAATGGGGATGAACCGGCTCAGCACTTCACGTGCTTTCTCGCGGCTGACGTCCTCGCTCATCACCAGAAAAATAGTGTCGGCGCCGGCTATTGTGCCAAGAATCTCGGGGGTGTGGCTCATGTCGATGTCGTAGGCGAGTCCGCTGGCATATCCGTTGCGCGTTTTCACCACGGCGATGTTGCCCGAGAATGTCAGCGACTCGAAGCCGACTGAATGGTTGGGATTGGCGGGACCGCGGTTGGCGCTGAGCAGCGTGTCGGTGATGTCGTTGCTGTTGGGCACGATGTAGACATACCTGTTGTCGGCGGTCGAAACTTTCGTGATGTGGAGTTTTTTGATGTCGCGCGACAGCGTGGCTTGCGTCACACGGATGCCGTGCTCGGCAAGAGCATTTACCAGTTCTTCCTGGCTGCTCACCTGTCGATTCTTGATGATGTCAAGAATCAGCTGTTGCCGTTCGTTCTTTTTTCTTGTATCTTTTATCCTCATTGAATTTTTATGCAAATATAGTTAGAAAATAATTTTGTCTAAAAGAAAACTGTATAAATCGGCGATATTGCCGACGGTTGCCGCCTGTAGTGGTGGTGGGGATGCCTGCGTGTGCCGGCGGATGGATTATTTTATTTTCCAGGTAATGACTCCGCGTTTTTCATTGGGAGCGTTGTCGCCCGTCACGGTGAAGCGCAGGTTGCGTGTGCGTTGCTCGAACTGTCGTCGGACATTTTTGTCGCCGGCAGCTTCGCCTGTGCCCCTGACGTAGGTCACGCTGGTGACCGCGCCGTCTTTCCTCACGGTTATGCTGAATTGCAGTTCGCCGCTCTTGGCGCATGAGAAGTGGGCCGCGTTGAGGCGGTAGTTTGTGCCGAGGTTGTGTCCGGGCACACCCGACACTGCGCCTGTCGAGGCGTTTCCGTTGGGCGAGCCGCTGTGTCCGGCTCTGTTGCCGCCGGTGCGGTTGAATGCGTTCGACGCACGGTTGTTGATTCTATTCTTTTCTTTCTCCTGCTGTTCCTTTTCTTTCTTGATGCGCGCCTGTTCTTCCTTCTGTTTTTTCAGCTCGGCGGCTGTTGGCCCGGTTTTCTTTTTCTTCGGAGTTTCCATCGGCGAGTCGTGGCGCGACGACACGAGCGCCTCTCCGTCGCCCGGGTTGCCTTCGTTGGTCTGGTCGCTTCCGTCGCTTGCCGGCTCGTTGTCGGCATCGTTTGCCGCTGGCTCTCCGTCGTCGAGGTTCGGTTCCGGGATGTCGCCGAATTCAACGTATTCTTCGCCGTCAAAGGCTATTTGTGTTTTGTTTTCCGATGCGTTTATTTGAGAATTCTGCTCAGAGGAAGCCGAGATGCGTGTGAGAATCATCGCCACGATTATCACCGCATAGGTGACAGCCGCGAGGATGATACCCAGAATCCTGTATTTTTTCTCTTCCGCAGTCATTCCTTGTCGTTATTGTTGTATTGCGGCAGCGTCGGGCTGCGTTTCCTGTGCTTGCTCGAAGCGGTGGTCGTTAGCTTCGGTGGGTTTTGTGGCGAGCACCATCTTCAAGTTGTGGCGCGACGTCATGTCGAGCACTTCCACGATGCGTCCGTAAGGCACCGACTCGTCGGCGTAGAGCGCAATCACTTGGGTTGAGTCCTGCTGTTGCGTCATCTGCAGAAACGCCAGCAGTTGGTCGTCTTGTATGGCTTGCGGACTTTCCTCGCCGAAGGAGGCGTAAAGTTGCTGTGTCTTGTCGATGTAGACTTTGGTGCTTGGTTTCTTTACAGCCGTCTGTTCCGAGCTTTTCGGCAGGTCAACTTCAAGCGCTGTCGGCGATACGAACGTCGACGTCACCATAAAGAATATGAGCAGCAGGAAGATGACGTCGGTCATCGACGCCATGCTGTAGGAAGCCATCAGATCGTGTTGACGTTTTAGTGCCATTGTAGTAGGTGTTATTTAGAAGCCGGCTCGTTGAGCAGGTCCATAAATTCCATTGTCTTGTTCTCGAGTTGGTTCATCACGTGGTTCACGCGTGCCGACAGATAGTTGTAGGCAAACAGAGCGATGATGCCCACCACGAGTCCGGCAACCGTTGTGGTCAGAGCCTCGTAGATGCCTCCGGCGAGCACTGAGATGTTAGCGTTTGCTCCGGCGTTTGCCATGGCGAAGAAAGCTTTCACCATACCGGTTACCGTGCCGAGGAATCCGAGCATCGGCGCTCCCGCCGCTGTCGTGGCGAGCCATGTGAAGCCCTTGCCGAGTTTGGCAACCTCGATGTTGCCCACGTTCTCGATTGCCACAAGCACGTCGTTCATCGGGCGTCCGATGCGCGAGATGCCTTTTTGTATCAGGCGGGCATAGGGAGTGGCTGTTTTCTTGCAGAGCATGTCGGCGCTCTCAATCTCTCCGTCGTGGATGTAGTCCTTGATGCGTTTCATAAACGTGTCGTCATCTTTTGCCGCTTTGCGCAGCGCGAACCAACGCTCGAAGAAGATGTAGATCGACACGAGCGACAAGAGCGCGAGAGGAATCATGATGATGCCGCCTTTAAGGCAGAGATCCCACACCGAAAGTTCGGCGGAACTGGTCTGTGCGGCTGTCTGTGCCGCGATGAGGAGAGATGTCATATCTTAAATCGTTAGTTTCAAAAAATTCAACACACAAATTTAGTGATAAAAATGCTATTTCAAACAATTTTTGTATTGTTTTATTGTTTCCTCGAGTCCGAGATAGAGCGCGTCGGAAATCAAGGCGTGGCCTATCGACACCTCGTCGAGGTATGGCATGCGCTCATGGAAGAACTTGAGATTCTCCAGGCTGAGGTCGTGGCCGGCGTTGACGCCGAGTCCGGCTTTGTGGGCGGTGACGGCCGACTGCACAAACGGTGCTATGGCTGCCTCCGCGTCGTCGGGATACATTGTGGCATAGGGCTCGGTGTAGAGCTCCACGCGGTCGGCGCCGGCTTTTGCCGCAAGGCGGATGGCATTGTCGTCGGGGTTGACGAAGATGCTTGTGCGGATGCCTCTTTCTTTCAGCCGCTCAACAATCTGCGAGAGGAAGTCGAAATGCTTCTCAACGTCCCATCCGGTGCTCGATGTCAGAGCGTCGGGGGCGTCGGGCACAAGGGTGACCTGCGCCGGGCGCACGCTAAGCACCAAGTCCATAAACTGCTCGGTGGGGTAGCCTTCAATGTTGAATTCCTTGCGCAGGATGGGGCGCAACTGCAGCACGTCGGCACGGCGGATGTGGCGCTCGTCGGGACGTGGGTGCACGGTGATGCCGTCGGCTCCGAAGCGTTCGCAGTCGAGAGCCACTTTCTCTACGTCTGGGACATTGCCTCCGCGTGCGTTGCGGATGGTTGCCACTTTGTTGATGTTGACACTCAGGTTGGTCATTTTTTTTACCGCTTTATTCTTGTTGTTATACCGTTTTCTTTCGTTACCTTTGTATTATGGTTGGCTCTACTTTTTCAATTCTGTGATGGAATTGGTCAGTTTGCTGCCTAAAGATAAAAATTTCTGCAAAATTAGCATTAATTCCTAATATAAGAAAGACAAAAGATATAAATAATATGAAAATAGCAGTCTACGGCAACCAATGCCAGGATCACAAGGTGGAGGAGATACGCGCGCTTTTTGAGGCGTTGCGTGCTTCCGGGGCGTTCATTGAAGTGGAACGCGGCTTCCTGGAGTATGTCAAAGGGTTGATTCCCGACGTCGCTGCCGACAAGGCGGTGGGCGACGGAGAGGTGTCGGCCGATGTGGTGGTAAGCATCGGCGGCGACGGCACGTTTCTGCGCGCGGCGGCATGGGTGGGCAGCCGTGAGACGCCTATTTTCGGAGTCAACACCGGGCATCTGGGATATCTCTCGGATGTGTCGGTGGCTGATGTGTCGACGTTTGTCGCCGGGCTTGCCGACGGCAATTTCCGCATCGAGCGCCGTTCGCTGCTGCAGGTCGACACCAATGCCGGCGTGGCGCTTGCCAACCGCTACGCTCTCAATGAGGTGGCGATACTGAAGAATGCCTCCGCGTCGATGCTTGCCATGGACACTTCCGTCGACACCACGATGCTGAACACGTATCTCGGCGACGGACTCATCATTGCCACTCCTACCGGCAGCACTGCCTACAATCTGAGTGTCGGAGGTCCGATTCTGCATCCTGCATGCAGCAGTTTCGTGCTGTCGCCGATAGCGGCGCACTCGCTGACAATGCGTCCGCTTGTGGTGCCCGACACGGTGGAGATTGCCGTGACCACCCGATCGGAGCGGTCGCACACGTTCCGCATATCGGTCGACGGCGAGTCGCTGTCGCTGCCCATAGGGTCAACCATACGTCTGCGCAAGGCCGACTTCTGTGTCAATGTGGTGCTTCGCGCCGGGCATAATTTCGCCGGCGCACTGCGCAACAAACTGATGTGGGGCGCCGATGTGAGGTAGGCTCTTTTCCATCCGATGAGGGAATAATGCGTGGTAAATGCGCTGGTTGCGGTCAAATTGTGTAACTTTGCACTATAAAATGAAAGATATGGCAAAAGTTTACGATATTCGCATCGAGGATTTCAACTATCCTCTGCCCGACGAGCGCATAGCCAAGCATCCGCTGGCGCAGCGCGACGAGTGCAAGTTGCTGCTCTACAAGGGTGGTGAATGCTCGGAACACGTGTTTCGGGAAATCCCTGAATTGCTGCCTGCCGACAGCACATTGGTCTACAACAATACGCGTGTAATCAACGCGCGGCTGCGTTTCCGCAAGCCGGGCGGCGGCGCGCTGATCGAGATTTTCTGCTTGGAGCCGTTGACTCCTGCCGACTATGCTCTGTCGTTTGCCTCTACCGACGGCTGCGAATGGCTTTGCTTTGTGGGTAACTCAAAGCGTTGGAAAGAGGGCAAGCTGGCTCTCGAACTGACGGTTGACGGCAAGCCTGTGACTCTCTACGCCGAGCGCGACGGACAAAGCGGCAACGCGTTCCGCATCCGTTTCTCATGGAGTGACGGCTCGGTGACATTCGCCTCTATCCTTGATGCGGTGGGCGAGATTCCGATCCCTCCATATCTGAACCGCAACACCGAGCCGAGCGACACGGAGGATTATCAGACCGTCTATTCCCACATCGAGGGTTCTGTAGCAGCACCGACTGCCGGGCTGCACTTCACGGAGCGCACGCTTGCCGACCTTGACCGCCGTGGCATCCGCCGCCGTGAGCTGACGTTGCATGTGGGTGCCGGAACGTTTCAGCCGGTTAAGTCGGAGGTGATTGGGGAGCATGAGATGCACACGGAGTTTATTTCCGTGACACGCAGCCTGGTGGAAGATTTGCTCAATGCTCCGGGCAAGATCATCGCTGTGGGCACAACGTCGGTGCGCACGCTTGAGAGCCTGTATTACATCGGCGTTGCCATCCACGACGGCGACGAAGACCCGCTCCACGTGAAACAGTGGACTCCGTATAATTATAAAGGTGGGCTGTCGGCAAAAGACTCCCTGAAGGCAATTGCCGGATATATGGACGCAAACAATCTGACGCATCTTGTAGGGTCGACACAGATAATCATCGCTCCCGGATATGAGTTTCATGTGATTGACGGGATGGTGACAAATTTCCACCAACCGCAGTCCACGTTGCTGTTGCTCGTGTCGGCGTTTGTCGACGGCAACTGGCGGTCGATCTACGACTACGCCCTTGACCGCGGTTTCCGTTTCCTCAGCTATGGCGATGCCTCGCTGTTGCTGCGGCAGTAGGAGCAAGGATAAAAATAAAGGAAGGCGGCGTCTCTAAGACGCCGCCTTCCTTTTATCTACATCTTTTTGCAATTACGCTGTCGTGTTCGAGTGAATATCGGCAGGTTGGGGTCAGAACATCTTTGCCACCCGTTCCACCGCCGCTACAAACTGGTCGACTTCCTCCTCCGTGTTGTAGACACCGAACGAAGCGCGCACGGTGCCCTCCACGCCGAGAGCCGTCATCAGCGGCTGGGCGCAGTGATGTCCGGTGCGCACCGCCACTCCGAGTTTGTCGAGGAGCATTCCCATGTCGTAATGGTGGATGTTGCCGACGAGGAAAGAAACCACGCCGCACTTGTTGTCGGAGGTTCCGAAAATGCGCATTCCCGGGATGCGCATCAGTCCTTCAGTGGCGCGTTCCGTCAAGTGGCGTTCCCAGGTCTCAATGTTCTCGATGCCGAGATGGTCGATGTAGTCGAGCGCTTCGGCAAATGCCGCGATGCCCACGAAGTCGGGTGTGCCTGCCTCAAACTTGAACGGAAGGTCGGCAAACGTTGTTTTCTCAAACGACACGTTGCCAATCATCTCGCCGCCGCCTTGATATGGAGTCATCGACTCGAGTAGACGTTTCTTTCCGTAAAGCACACCTACGCCAGTCGGTCCGTACATCTTGTGGGCTGAGCACGCATAAAAATCCGCGTCGATATCCTGCACGTCGACTTTCATGTGCGGTGCGCTCTGGGCGCCGTCGACGAGCACCGGCACGCCGTGCTTGTGGGCTTCGGCAATCATCTCCTTTACAGGGTTGACAGAGCCCAGCACGTTTGACACGTGGCAGATTGCCACCAGGCGGGTGTTCTCCGTAAACATGTCGCGGTAAATGTCCTGGCGCAGTTCGCCCTTCTCGTTGACAGGCACCACGCGCAGACGTATGCGCTTGCGCTGCTGCAACAGTTGCCAAGGCACAATGTTTGAATGGTGCTCCATCACGGTGACAATGATCTCGTCGCCGTTGCACAACTTGTCGCCAAACGACGATGCAACAAGATTGATAGCCTCCGTTGTGCCGCGCGTGAAGATGATTTCCTCCGTCGAAGCGGCGTTGAAGAACTGCCGCACGCGCTCGCGGGTGCGCTCCTGACGCTCCGTCGCCTCTTGCGACAGCTGGTGCACGCCGCGGTGTACGTTGGCTTTCATCGTGTAGTACATATCGTCGATTCGTTCCACCACGCATCGCGGAGTCTGCGATGTGGCTGCTGAATCGAGGTAAATCAGCGGTTTGCCGCACACTTCGCGGCTAAGGATAGGGTATTCAGAACGTATTTTCTGTATGTCAAGCATTTCTTTGTGTTTACTTTTTGTTTTGGCAGCTGCCGGCGCAGTCGTGGCATGACGCCGAGTTGCCGAGAATGTGGCTTCCGACGAGGTGGCGCAGGCGGTCTTTGAGCGACTCGAGGCGCACACCGTCGATCACGTCGTTCATAAATGCCTGCATGAGCATCAGCCGTGCCTCGTGTTCGGGGATGCCTCGCGAGCGCATGTAGAACAGTGCGTTTTGGTCAATCTGACCTATCGACGAGCCGTGGTTGCACTTCACGTCGTCGCAGTCGATGAGCAGCTGCGGCTTTGAGAACATGCGGGCTTCGGTCGATGCAAGCACGTTGCGGTTGCTTTGGTAAGCCTCGGTCTTGTCGGCTTCGGGCTCCACCTTGATGAGTCCGGAGAAAGAGCCGACAGCCTTGTCGTCGAGCACGTATTTGAACAGCTCGTCGGTGTGTCCGCCTTTTGCCGTGTGGCACACCATCGTGTGGTTGTCAACGTGGCGCTGTCCCGATGCCATTGCCATGCCCAGCAGATGCAGCTCGGTGTTGTCGCCGGCAAGGTCAACGATAAAGTCGTTGCGCGTCATTCCGTTTTTCAGCGTGATGCCGTCGACCATAAGGTTTGATCCGGCCTCCTGGTGCAGGTATAGTGTCGACACGCGGTGTGTGCGGTCGGACGAGTCCTCAATGTCGTAGAAGTCGACCACGGAGTTCTTGCCGGCGAATATCTCCACCACCTGCGAGTTGAGGAAGTCAACGTCGTGGGCTTGAGTGTGGTCGCAGGCCAGCATGCGCAGTTGCGCGTTTTCCTCCACCACAATCAGCAGGCGTCGGCACGCCATCAGCGGAGCTCCGCTGGTGAGGATGTTGACAATTTGCAAAGGTTTTTCCACCGCCACGCCTTTCGGCACGTAGACAAACACACCGTCCTGCGCCAGCAGCGTGTTGAGGGCAGTGGGGCGGTCGGAGAGCCGTGCAGCCTTTCCGTAGTAGCGGTCAACGATGTCGGCATTGTCGGCGGCGGCGTCGCGCAGCGATTTTACGATGACACCGTCGGGCAGCGCGTTTGCCGAGTTTTTGGCGGCCTTGAACGAGTCGTTTATAAGAAAATACAGGCACGTGCTTAGATTGGGCACGTCGCAATGGAACGCTTCGGCGGGGTTGGCGGCCATCTCGATGCGGTTGATGTTGACACCATAGTCGGCGGCAAACACCTTCTCAAGGTCGGTCACCTCATAGTCCTCGTCGCCCTTCACCGGCATCCGTTGTCCGGCGAGAGCCTCGAGGGCAGACTGCCGCGCGGCGTTGAGCGCGCCGGCGCTGTGGCTGTCGATGGCTTCGCGGTTGGCGTTGAGCAGGTCGATATATTGATTGATAGACGACATTTCCGATTATTCTTTAGTTGCGTTGTCCACTTCTTCTTTAATCCAGTCATATCCGCGCTCCTCGAGCTCGAGAGCCAGTTCCGGACCGGCTGTTTTCACGATGCGTCCTTTGTAGAGCACATGCACGATGTCGGGCTTGATGTAGTCGAGCAGACGCTGGTAGTGGGTGATTACGATGGTTGCGTTGTTGTCGGTCTTGAGCTTGTTGACGCCCTCTGCCACGATGCGCAGCGCGTCGATGTCGAGACCGCTGTCGGTCTCGTCGAGGATGCTCAGCCGTGGCTCGAGCACCGCCATCTGGAAGATTTCGTTGCGCTTCTTCTCGCCGCCCGAGAAACCCTCGTTGACCGAGCGCGAAGCCAGTTTGTTGTCAAGCTGCACGATGGCGCGCTTCTCGCGCATCAGTTTCAGAAAGTCGGTAGCCGACAGCGGGTCGAGGTTGAGGTATTTGCGCTTTGCGTTGAGGGCTGCGCGCATAAAGTTGACCATCGACACACCCGGAATTTCCACCGGGTATTGGAAACTGAGAAACAGACCTTCGTGCGAGCGGTCTTCCGCCGACAACTCAAGCAGATTCTTTCCGTTGAACGTCACCTCTCCGGCAGTCACCTTGTAGGCGGGATGGCCTGTCAGCACCGCCGACAGCGTGCTTTTGCCTGATCCGTTCGGACCCATGATGGCGTGCACTTCTCCCGGGTTGACCGTCAGGTTGATGCCTTTCAATATCTCCTTGCCGTCGATTTCGGCATGTAAATTCTTTATTTCGAGCATAGAATTTTGTTTTTCCATTTTGATTGTATTGGTTTAGCCTACAGAATTTTCAAGCGACACTTGCAATAGCTTCTGTGCCTCGACGGCAAATTCCATCGGCAGTTTGTTCATAACCTCTTTGGCATATCCGTTGACGATAAGACCGACAGCATCTTCGGTGGGGATGCCGCGCTGGTTGCAGTAGAACAGTTGGTCCTCGTTGATTTTTGATGTCGTTGCCTCGTGTTCCACCACCGACGAGTCGTTCTGCACGTCGATATACGGGAATGTGTGCGCTCCGCACGTCTTGCTGAGCAGCAGGCTGTCGCACTGCGTGTAGTTGCGGCATCCGGTTGCGTTTTTCGCCACTTTCACCGCTCCTCGGTAACTGTTTTGGCTGAATCCCGCCGATATGCCCTTCGACACGATTGTGCTGCGGGAATTCTTGCCGATATGTATCATTTTTGTGCCGGTGTCGGCTTGTTGATAGTTGTTGGTCACTGCGACGGAATAGAATTCGCCCACGGAGTTGTCGCCTTTCAGCACGCAGCTTGGGTATTTCCATGTGATTGCAGAGCCTGTCTCCACCTGTGTCCACGACAGTTTCGAGAAGTCGCCGCGGCACAGTCCGCGTTTCGTCACGAAGTTGTAGATGCCGCCTTTGCCCTCCTTGTCGCCCGGGTACCAGTTCTGGACAGTGGAATACTTTACCTCTGCGCGGTCCTCCACCACGATTTCCACTATTGCGGCGTGCAGCTGGTTCTCGTCGCGCATCGGAGCCGTGCAGCCTTCGAGGTATGACACGTAGGCATCGTCGTCGGCAACAATCAGAGTGCGTTCAAACTGACCTGTTCCGGCGGCGTTTATGCGGAAATATGTAGACAGCTCCATCGGGCAGCGCACTCCTTTCGGAATGTAGACAAACGAGCCGTCGGAAAACACCGCCGAGTTGAGTGCGGCGAAGAAGTTGTCGCGGTAGCTTACCACCGATCCGAGATATTTCTTCACAAGGTCGGGATAGTCCTTCACCGCTTCAGAGATTGAGCAGAAAATCACGCCCAGTTCAGCCAACTTGTCGCGGTAGGTGGTTTTCACCGACACACTGTCCATCACGGCGTCGACAGCCATTCCCGACAGCCTCATCTGTTCCTCGAGCGAGATGCCGAGTTTGTCGAATGTGCGTCGCAGTTCAGGGTCGACCTCGTCCATTGATTTCGGCGCGTCCTTGACCTTCGGCGCGGCATAATAGCTTATCGCCTGGAAGTCGATTTCCGGGATGTCGAGATGCGCCCAGCGAGGCATCGTCATCGTCTTCCAATGGCTGAACGCTTTCAGACGGAAGTCGAGCAGCCATTCCGGTTCGCCTTTTACTTTCGAGATGTAGCGCACCACGTCTTCGTTCAGACCGACGGGAATCACGTGGGTGTCGATGTCGGAAACGAAGCCGTATTTGTACTCGCTTCCGGTGACGTTTTTCAGCAGTTCCTCGTCGCTCTGCTCTTTCTTTTTATTCTTATTGTTGTCGTCGTTCATTATTGTAACGAAATCTGTAAAATCATATAATAACGCTTGTCGCCGTATAATTGTTTATGCCAGCATGATAGCGGATGCGACAAAACGCCTTGCAAAGTTACTCATTAATTCTGGAAGCAGAAAATCTGAGGCTTGTCCGACGGGGTAAAAGTGGGCTGGTGTGCAATAAAGAAATATGTTTTTACGTTTATTAATGTAAATATATACCCAAAAATGAGAAGTTTATTGTTCGCCATATTCACATTTGTGCTTGTTGCATCGTTACCGTCGTGCATCGAGGACAACTTCACGACAAGCAGCAGCGACACGCTGGTGTTTTCGACCGACACGCTCAGTTTCGACACCGTATTTACTGGAGAGACCACAGCCACGCATCGTTTTCTTGTCTACAACCGCCACAAGAAGCAGCTGCGCATCAGCGACATCTCGATTGACGGTGTGGGCGACGGCGCGCATTTCTATATGAATGTCGACGGGCGTTCCGGAGAGCGTTTTTCCGACATTGAGGTGCGCGGCAACGACAGCCTTTATGTGTTTGTCACGGCACGTGTCGACGAGACCTCTGCCGACACTCCGTTTGACGTCTACGGCAATCTCAACTTTGTGACCAACGGTGTGTTGCAGACAGTCACGCTGCGTGCGGCCGGACAGAATGCGGTGACCGTGAGCGACTGGACGATAAGCGAGAACACGGCTCTGACCGCCGACCGTCCGTACCGCGTGATGGACAGCCTTGTGGTAGATGAGGGTGCTACGTTGCGCATCCCTGCCGGCACAACGGTCTATTTCCACGACAAGGCGAAAATCCGGGTGAAAGGCACTCTGCTGATGGAGGGGACGCAGGGCAATCCTGTGCGTCTGCGCGCCGACCGTCTCGACAAGGTGGCTGGCAGCATCCCGTTCCAGCTGATGTCGGGGCAATGGGACGGTGTGCATTATGACAAAGACAGCTATGGCAACGAGATGGCTTATGTGGAGATGCAAGGCTCGTCGAGCGGCGTTGTGGTGGAGTCGTGCGGCGTGCTCGACAAGCGCAAGTTGCACATTTTCAATAGTGTGCTCCACAACTCATCGTCGTCGGTGCTGACTGCCGCCCACTCATGGATTGACGCCGAGGGCAGTGAGTTCTCGGATGCGTCGGAGGGGGTGGTCAACCTTACGGGAGGCAAGTATGCGTTCAACAACTGCACGTTTGCCAACTATTATCTGTTTTCGGCGATAACCAGTCCGTTGCTGACGCTCAACTATGTGCTGCCGAAAGACAAGTCGTACGACAATCCGCTGATGGATGCGGAGTTCAACAACTGCGTGGTCTACGGCAACGCTTCCGACATCTCGGAAGGCGACCTCAAGGGCAGCGCGGTGTATCTACGCAACTGTCTGTTGCGTTCCAAGGGCAACGACGACGACAACTTCATCAACTGCGTGTGGGGCGGCGATCCTAAATTCTATACCGTAAGGAAGGACTATATTTTCGACTATCGTCTGAAAAACGAGAGCGACGCCATCGGCAAGGGCGACATGACGCTGTGTCCCGACGCGGCGCGCTTCGACATGCTCGGCAACGACCGTTTTGCCTCGGGCAGCCTCGACTTGGGGGCGTATGTGTGGATAGAGCAGAAAGAGGAGGAAAAGCAATGATGCGCACGTCGATAACGCTTGACAATCTGCGTTTCCACGCCCGTCACGGCGTGATGGATCAGGAGCGCGCGGTGGGCAACACGTTTGTCGTTGCGCTGCGGCTCGACTATCCTTTTGAGGAGGCGATGCTGACAGACAATCTTGAGGCAACGCTCAACTATGCTGAAGTCTATGAGGTGGTGAAGGCGGAGATGGGAGTGCCGTCGCGTCTGTTGGAGCATGTGGCGGGACGCATCCGCAGTGGGCTGCTGAAAAAATTTCCTGAAATCACAGGCGGATATATCCGCATTGAGAAAACGCGGGCGCCTATTGCCGGCATCACGGGCTCGGCGGCTGTCGAGGTAGAGTGGTGACGGATTGATTAGTCGCGGATTTCTTCAAACTCCACGTCGGAGACCTGCGATTCCTCGCGGTACTCCACTTTTTCCATGGGGGTGTCGTCTGATTTGTCGACGGCGATTTCTTCAAATTTCACGTATTCGCCAACGTTTTTGTCATACACTTTGCGGCGTTGCGGCTCTTCGTTGGCTTTTTCCGGCTTTTCCTTGCTTCCGAAGGCGTTGGCAACCCGTCTTTTCATATTTATCAGGGCAGCCGCAATGCGTAGCAACGGAATCGCTACGATAAATAAAATGATGAAGATTAAAAATATGAAGAATGACACTTTAATCGAATATATTAATTACAAAAGGAAAACAACCTACTGGCGATTTTGTTCATCGCGGCGCTCTGTGACTGACAGCAGAATGTAGAACACAATCGCCCACAGCAAGCCAGCCAACTGCAGGGCGGCAACGAGCATGGCGGTGCCGAGCAGCAGGGCGTAGCGGCGCACGTTGGAGCGCAACGACAGCGTTTTCACCTTCAGGGAGAACATCGGCAGGCTGCTCACCATCAGCAGCGGAAACAGAACCACAAGCGCGGTCATCCAGGCATCGCCGATATAGCGGAAGTCCACGTTCCAGGCCACAACGCCAATCCAGAAAATGGCGTTGGCAGGAATCGGCAGGCCGATGAAAGATGTGGTCTGGCGGTCGTCAATGTTGAATTTGGCAAGACGCAACGCTCCGAAAACGGCGATCAGGAATGCCAGAAAAGCCACCCATGAGCCTGTTTGCGACTGTATGAGGTTGAACACCAGCGCGGCGGGCGCCACTCCGAAGCTGACGAGGTCAGACAGCGAGTCCAGTTCCTTCCCGAGAGCTGAATAGGCGTGCAGCAGGCGTGCCGACAGTCCGTCGCAGAAGTCAAACACGGTGGCAAGTCCTATGAACAGAAACGCCCATTCGTAGCCTTGCATGGCTCCGATGGTTTCATTGAAATGGAATGCCGACACCACCGCCATGCAGCCCGAGAAGAGGTTCATGCTCGTGATGGTGTTCGGTATGTTTTGCTTTACTGCGCGAAAAAGTTTCATTGCTGTATGATGTTATTCTTTCAGACGGGCGATAGGCGTTACTCCGCCTATTGTCTTGTCGCCGATTTTGACGAAAATTTCAGCGTCGACAGGTAGGTAGATGTCAACTCTGGAACCGAATTTGATGAAGCCGAGATGCGCCGAGATGTCGGCCTTCGACCCCGGAAGCGCATAGGTTACGATTCGTCGCGCGATGGCGCCGGCAATCTGACGCACGAGAATGCGTGTGCCTCCGTTGGTGCGTATCACGATTGACGAACGCTCGTTCTCGCTGCTCGACTTCGGAAGATAGGCAGAACGGAAACGTCCGTGTTGATGTTCCACTTTCTCAACCTTGCCGTCGACCGGATACCAGTTGGCATGGACGTTGAACACCGACATGAACACCGACAGTTGGATGGCGCGTCCACCGAGCACGTCGCATTCGTCGACCTCTTCGAGAGCCACGACTTTGCCGTCGACCGACGACACAACCATATGCTCCCTCTCCCCGGCAAAACTGCGTATCGGCGACCGGAAGAAGTTGGTGACAAGCCACAATGCAAACAGCGAGATGCCCCAGACAATGCCTTTGGCAACCCACGAAGCGACAAAAAGGTATATAGGGATGTTGATTACCACCAAAATAAGCGCGAACGCAAGGATGATGTTCACTCCCTCTCTATGTATCTTGACTCCCATTGTTTTCGTATTCTGATACAAAAATATATCAAAATATTGAAAAATGAAACACATTTCGTCATTTGTGTGCATTTTTAGGCGTCGCTGACGTTGTTTTTGTCGCTCAACCACCGCTTTATTTTGTAGTTACGCCGTTTTGCAGTAATTTTGCGATATAAATCAATGATTATGACGAGAAACGGAAAACCGGGAGCGGAGCGCAACCGCTGGCGTCCCGACAGCATCCTCGTGTGGACTGCCGCAGAGGAGTCGACGCTGATGCAGTGTCTGGAAGCAAAACTTACCGACCATAAGCGCACATCCATCAAGGCGCTGATGAAATATAACCAAGTGGCACTCAATTCGATGCCTACATCGCAATTCGACCAGCCAGTCCATGCCGGCGACACGCTGTCGGTCAATTTCACACGCCCGTTTGTGGTGTTCTCCCATCCGCGCATCAAGCTGGTGTATGAGGACAACGACATTATCGTAATCAACAAGGGCAGCGGCATTCTCTCGGTGTCGACCGACAATGTGAAGGACGGCACGGCATACAGCATTCTCCGCGACTATCTGAAGAAGAAAGACCCGCGGCTGATGCTCTTCGTTGTGCATCGTCTTGACCGCGACACGTCGGGGTTGATGATGTTTGCCAAGAACGTTGAGGCGAAGGAGGCTATGCAGCACAACTGGAACAATATGGTGCTCGGCCGCCGCTATGTGGCAGTTGTCGAGGGCAAGGTGGAGCAGGAGGAAGGCGTTGTGAAGAGTTATCTTGCCGAGACATCGCAGTTTGAGGTGTACTCCACGCAGAATCCCGACGAGGGTCAGCTCGCCATCACGCGCTTCAAGCGTCTGCAGTGCAACAACGGCTACTCGCTGATGGAGCTGAGTCTTGACACCGGACGCAAGAATCAGATTCGTGTGCACATGAAAGACCTTGGGCATCCGATTGTCGGCGACCGCAAGTACGGAGCCAAGGCAAGTCCGATACACCGCCTCGGTCTGCACGCGCGCGCGCTTCATTTCGCGCACCCTGTCACCAAGAAGGAGATGCTGTTTGAGACGCCTATCCCGTCGCGTTTCCTCTCTTTGCTGAAATAGACTTGATTAGATTGCCTTTTTTGGAAATTAATTCGTAAATTTGTGCGATTTTTACGGAGGTTTATCCTTACAACTCTGTTTAGAAACATTTATAGGTTATGAATATATCGTATAACTGGTTGAAAGAATATCTTAATTTCAACCTTTCGCCGGAGGAGGTTTCTGCCGCCCTTACTTCTATCGGTCTTGAGACGGACGGCGTTGAGAAAGTAGAAACAATCAAAGGCGGGCTTGAGGGGCTGGTTGTAGGCAAGGTGCTCACTTGCGTTGAGCATCCCGACAGCGACCACCTGCACATCACCACCGTGGACCTCGGCGACGGCATTCCTACGCAGATTGTCTGCGGAGCGGCAAACGTGGCTGCCGGACAGCATGTGGTTGTGGCTACCGTGGGCACTAAACTCTACGATGGCGACAAGGAATTTGCAATCAAGAAATCAAAAATCCGCGGCGTCGAGTCGTTCGGGATGATTTGCGCCGAAGACGAAATCGGAGTAGGAACATCGCACGACGGAATCATCGAGCTTCCTGAGACGGTGAAGCCGGGCACTCTCGCCAAAGATTACTATAATGTGAAGGACGACTATATGTTTGAAGTCGACCTGACTCCTAACCGTATCGATGCTGCGTCGCATTTCGGCGTGGCGCGCGACCTTGCCGCATGGATGAAGGCTCAGGGCATGCAGGCCGACCTGCATTCTCCTTCTGTCGACGCTTTCCACAGCGACCGTGCCGACGGCGCGATTCCTGTAGAGGTGGAATGCCAGGAGGCTGCCATCCGCTATGCCGGTTTGACTATCCGTGGCGTGAAGGTGGCGGAAAGTCCGGAATGGCTGCGCAACTATCTGACAGCCATCGGTCAGCGTCCAATCAACAATGTGGTCGACATTACAAACTTCATACTTAACGCTTATTGCCAGCCGCTGCACTGCTTCGACCTGGCAAAGGTGAAAGGCAACAAAATCGTGGTGCGCCCAGCCGCTGAAGGCTCGAAATTCGTGACTCTCGACGGTGTGGAACGCACGATGACAGCCCGCGACCTTATGATTTGCAACGCAGAGGAGCCTATGTGTATCGCCGGCGTGTTCGGCGGACTTGAATCGGGCGTTACGGAACAGACAACCGACATCTTCCTTGAGTCGGCTTGCTTCCATCCGACATGGGTGCGCAAGACAGCGCGCCGTCAGGGCTTGAACACCGATGCCTCGTTCCGCTTTGAGCGTGGCGTGGATCCCAACAATGTGATTTATGCCCTTAAGGCTGCCGCATTGCTCGTGAAGGAGCTGGCAGGCGGCGAAATCTGCGGCGAAATCTCTGATTTCTACCCTGCGCCTGTTGAGCGTCCTACGGTAGAGCTGTCGCTTGACTACATGTCGCGTCTCATCGGCAAGACTCTTGACAAGGGTTTGGTGAAGACCATCCTCGCCGCTCTCGAGATGGAGATTGAAAAAGAAACCGACGATGTGCTCACACTGCGCATCCCGACATACCGTGTGGATGTTACCCGCCCGTGCGACGTGGTGGAAGACATACTGCGCATCTATGGCTACAACAACGTGGAGTTTGACGAGACACTCCATGCCTCGTTGTCCTACCGCCAGCCTACCGACGATGCAAATCAGCTGCAGAACCTCGTGTCGGAGCAGCTGACAGCCGCCGGATATCGCGAGATTATGAACAATTCGCTCACTGCCGTAAGCTACTACGACGGCTTGGAAATGTATCCGCTCGACAATTGCGTGCGTCTGCTCAATCCGTTGAGCAGCGATTTGGCGGTGATGCGTCAGACTCTTGTGTTCGGCGGTCTTGAAAGTCTTGCGCACAACATCAACCGCAAGAATGCCAACCTGCTGATGTATGAGTTTGGAAATGTTTACTCTTTCGACCCGCAAGCCGAGTCGACCGAAGAGAAGCCGTTGGCTCCGTTTGCAGAGGAGGCGCATCTGGGCATCTGGATGACCGGCGACCTGCATACTGCCAACTGGACGTCTCCGGCTGTGAAGTCGACAGTGTTCGACCTTAAGGCGGTTGTCGAGAATGTGTTTGCTCGTCTGGGCGTAAGCCAGAAGGAGCTTGTGGCAAAGCAGACAAGCAACGATTTGTTTGCGGCATGTCTGGAATACCGTAACCGCGGCGGCAAACTTATCGGTTATGTGGGCGTGGTGAGCCACAAAATGCTCAAGAAGACCGATATCAGCCAGCCTGTCTATTTCGCTGAACTCAACTGGAACGCGTTGGTGAAGATTGCGTTGAAGAAGAAGGTGGAGTACACCGACCTTCCGAAGTCGATGCCTGTGAAGCGCGACCTTGCGCTGCTCATCGACGCTGCCATTACGTTTGCCGACGTTGAGACCGTAATCCGCAACTCGGAGAAACGTCTGCTCAAGAGCGTGACTCTCTTCGATGTTTACGAGGACAAGAACCTTGAGGCGGGCAAGAAGTCGTATGCCGTGAGCATGACGCTGCAGGACGACGAGAAGACGCTCAACGACAAGCAAATCGATGCCGTCATGAAGAAAATAATCACCAACTTGCAAAAGCAACTTGGCGCACAACTACGATAATAAATCAAAACAATAACTACAACAATAAAAAGTATACTCATGGGAAGAGCTTTTGAATATCGCAAAGCGAGAAAATTGAAACGTTGGGGCAACATGTCACGTACGTTCACAAAAATCGGTAAGGAAATCACTATCGCGGTGAAAGCCGCTGGCCCTGACCCTGCCGGCAACTCCCGCTTGCGTGTGCTCCTGCAGAACGCAAAAGCAGCCAATATGCCTAAGGACACCGTTGAACGCGCCATCAAGAAGGCTACCGACAAGGATGCAAGCGACTACAAGGAAATCGTATACGAAGGATACGGTCCTTTCGGTATCGCTATTGTGGTGGAAACGGCTACCGACAACAATACCCGTACGGTTGCCAACGTGCGCAGCTACTTCAATAAGTTCGGTGGTTCGCTCGGCACGTCGGGCAGCCTTTCGTTCCTTTTCGACCACAAGTGTGTGTTTAAGGTTGCGCCTAAAGAAGGTGTTGACTTGGAGGAGCTTGAATTGGAACTTATCGACTTCGGTGTTGACGAGGTTGAGAACGAGGGCGACGACATCGCTATCTACGGCGCTTTTGACGCGTTTGCCAACATCCAGAAATATCTTGAGGAGAATGGCTTCGAAATCCAGAGCGCGGAGTTTGAACGCATCCCTAACGACTATAAGGATGTGACTCCGGAGCAGCGTGAGCAGATCGAGAAACTCCTTGAGAAGTTTGAGGACGACGATGATGTGCAAAACGTGTTCCACAACATGAAGGAGGACGAGACTGAGGGCGAAGAGGAGTAATCCTTGTCGCAACATCGATAAGCAAAGCGGAGGCGTGTCGCTGACTGACACGCCTCCGCTTGTTTTATTTTGGCATGCTCCGATGTGTGTGCGGCCGCTGTTGGTTTCTGTGGAGACGCAAAAAAAGGACCACCTCTATCGAGGTAGTCCTTATCTTGTTTACTGTTCTATGCTTAGAATTAAGCCTGAGCTGCAGTAGAGTCAACAGTAGCTGCAGTGTCAACAGGAGCTGCAGTGTCTTCAGTTTGAACTGTAGTGTCAGCAGCAGTTGAATCATTAGCGGCTTTGTTGCCAGAGCAAGAGAACAATGTAGCAGAAGCTACAACAGCAAGTAATAAAACTAACTTTTTCATTTTTTTCTAAATTTTAATAATAAAACAATTTTTTGCTTCAAAAACAGTACAAAGATACAACCTATTTTTGTGGTGCAAGCGCAATGTACTTATTTTTTTTCGGAATGTAACATTTTTTAAACATTGGGTATCCCAATTTAGCAGTAGGAAATATTGTTAAAATCGTTAATCTGCTATGGGCTAGTATCTTAGCTTAAAAACTGCCACATTCCGAAATTTTTGAATTTATAGGATTATTTTTTGTCCTTCAACAATGTAGATGCCCTTGCCGAAGCCTACGATGCGGTTTTCGCCTTGTTCGACAGGCTGTGTGAATGTGCGGCCGTCGATAGAAGAGATGGTCACCGTGGTTGCTTCGGGGGCGATTACAAAGATAGTTCCGTTGTAGGCATACGCTCTCAGCGATGCGCTCGCGTTGCCGTCGACAGAGGAAGTTGTCGGATTAACTACGTGGTCAACGCCGTTTATGGTGTAGTAGCCGCCGTTCTTGAACTCAAGGTTGTCTGTCTGCGGGCTGCCGGCGTTGCTGAAGATGATGTGGGTAGGCATGTCGGAAGTGTCGATGGTGCCTGAGAATGTCCATTTCCAAATCAAGTTGCCGTTTGCAGCCTTGCCCATCATAGTGGCGCGCTCTCCCGGCCATTTTGCGCTTGCGCCGCCGGTGAAGTTGGTTTTTGTAGTGCTGCTCCAGCACCAAACGCTTACTTTCTTGTATGAATTGTCGGCAGGAGCCTCGAAGAATACAGCCATCTCACCATTGGAGAATTGCGGAGTGTATTCAGGAATGTCTTCGCCAGGATTGCTGCCACCGCCAGGGTTGCCGCCGCCAGGGTTGTCGGTCAACTCTTCCTGAGTGCCGTCGTAGGCAGGCTGAGTGTTGCTGACGGGAGAAGCGCCATAGAGGAATTTGCCGTCTTCGCCCACCTTGCCAGGGGCAGGGGTGAGTGCCGTGTTGAGCACGTAGATGCGCATGTTTCCGCGGCCGGAGCAGTTTGCGGTCAGTTTGCCGTCGGTGACGGTCTTGGTGTCGCCGGTGATTGCGTCAACGTATGTGCCGTTCTCGATGCCGCTGAATGTAGCGTCGCCGGAGATTGTAACGAGCACGTAGCTGTCGGTTGTCGCGTCGGTGAATCGACGTTTGAAAGCGTAGCTTCCGGAGCAGCCTTCCGTGCTGTACTGACCCTTGCGCAGAGCAGGGATTGCCATGCGGATGCGGTTCAGACGCTGGATGTGGAGAGCCAACGGATAGTTGAGCGTGGCGTTCATGTTGCCTGTGGCGCCGGTCCAGTCGGCGAAGTCGTTCACCTGGATGTCGCCCTTGATGTATCCGCCGAAGTAGGCACGTCCAGAATCTTTCAAAGGCATGTTCGGACCCTTGTCGATGGTGCATCCTTTCTTGAACTCAATCTCGCTGCCGTAGTAGAGGCAGGGGATTCCACGGAATGTGAACATCAGAGAGAGGTTTTCAGCCCAAGTGTCGGTGCCTTGTGCGAAGCGCTGGTCTTCCGGTGCACCGTTTGGCGCATAGTCGTGAGAGTCGACGTAAACCACGTTGTATGAAGCGTCGTTGTAGTATTTGTCGCCGCTGCGTGCAATGCCCCATGCGCTGCCGATGTCCCGGAAGTTGTGGTGCATCGGGAAGTCGATAACGCTCAGACCCGAGTATTTCGAGTAGTCAGGCTTGTGGTATGTGTTGCCGCGGAGGAACACGTTGTCAGACGTAGGCTGCGAGCCTTGTGTCGACGCTCCGTTGTCGGCATATTGCTGTTGGCAAGAGAGCATGTTTGTGTGGGTGAACGGAGTCTGCTCGAAGATTGTCAGATTGCCCCATGATTCAGGGCTGTAGTCCCATGCGTAGTCTTTCGACTCTTGCCAAGTGTAGAAAGGCACGGAGAGAGCAGGTATCTCGCGGTACCATACCTGAGAGTAGCGCGCGCATACCTCGGTAAACATAAAGAACGGACCGCCGTTGCGTGCAGCCTTGTAGGTCTCGGCAGCTTTTGTGAAAGCCGGGTTGAACATCTTGTTGAAAGTCAGACGTGCAATGTGGCCGCCGGTGTCGATACGGAATCCGTCAACACCCATCTTGATGAAGTTTGTGTAGCAGTCGATAAGATAGTTGGCAGTCCGCGGGTTCTCGGTGTTCAAGTCCACGCAGTCGCCGGCAATCTGTGCCCACCAGCGGGTGTTGTCGTCCCAGTTGAACTGTCCGAAGTGGTGCCAAAGGTTGTGGATGTCGTGGTTTTTGTTGTCGGTATTCTTCATCTCGCGCAGACGCGCGCCGTATTGTTCACCTGAAGGAAGATCAAGGTAGTCGTCGGGCAGACGGCCGCCGTCTTTCTGAGTGAACGGAATCATGCATGCGTCGATGTTGCTTTGGTCGCCCTTCCAGTTGCGGTCAAACAACTTGCAGAGGTTTGCCTCGCCGAAGTTGCCGGTGTGGTTGAGCACGATGTCGAGAATCACCTTCATGCCTCTTTGGTGGGCAGCGTCGATGAGCGACTTGAAGGTAACGTCCTCCGACTCGTAGCGGTGGTCTACTTTGCTGAAGTCGGATGCGTGATATCCGTGATAGTCGTAGCCCGAAGCGTTTTCTACTACAGGGGTAATCCAGATGGCGGTGAAGCCGAGAGCCTTGATGTAGTCAAGCTTCTCAATAAGTCCCTTGAAGTCGCCGCGCCAAGCGGGGTCGCCGTCGTTGTATTGTTGGCCGTCCCAGCACTGCACGTTGTTTGACTTGTCGCCGTCGTAGAAACGGGTTGTCATCACGAAGTAGATTGTTTCGTCACGGAAATCGTCGCGGTTTCCGACGAATGAGGCGGCTGCTGCCTGCTGCGTGAGGCATCCAGCCAAAAGCAAGGCTCCTGCGAGGGCCTTGACTCTTGAAATAAGTCTCATAGGTTATTAAATTTTAAAAATTAAGCTATAAAATCCCTTAAATTGGCGTAATATTATGGCATCGGGGCGATTTTTTTCGCCTCGATGCTTGATTTTCAGGCAAAAAGTTTGGCAGAATCAAAACAATGTTGTATCTTTGTATTACGTCTTAGCGTAATACAAAAGAGTATGGCACATCCTGATTGGGCAGTAAAATTCCGTCGCCCCGGAACTGAACTTCGTCGTGTAAACGATTCGCTCTACAAGTTGTATGAGTGTTCAAGCGTGTATGACAAGGAGAAAAAGCGCGCCCGCAAGATTACAGGCAAATATCTTGGCTCTATAACTGAGGATGGAGGCTTTAAGGAGTCGCGCAAGCGAATAATGGAACGTGAGATTGCGGAACTTAAAGGAGGGAAGTCGACTGTGATTGCTGAGCCAAAAATAGGAGAAGTAAAGGAATTCGGTCTCTCAGACTACATTCTGACGGAGCAGAGCGACTGTATTGACCGACTAAAGCAAGTGTTCCATGAGGATTGGTCACGGATTATTGCGTTGGTGTACTGCAGGTTGCGTTTTCAGTCGCCGATGCGTCGCGTTGCAGGAGACTTTGCCGATAGTTATCTGTCGCACAAGATTGGCAATAGGGGCTTGTCGGCCAATGCGCTATCGGGATTTCTTCGTGATTTGGGCACAAAGCGTGATAAAATAACTGAGTATATGCGCAGCTATATTGATCCTTTGGATAATATCATCTTTGACGGCACCGATCAGCTCTCGGCATCACGTTGCATGGATTATCCGCAACTGACAAAAACAAAACGCGGCACGTTCGACACTGCGGTAAATATAATGTGGATTTTCAACTGCGCCAAGCATCTGCCCGTATATTATCGTTTGATGCCAGGCAGCATAAAGGATGTCAGCGCATTTAAGGTGTGCCTCGCCGATTCGGGCATACGCGATGGTGTTGCCATTATCGATAAAGGATTTCAATCGGCTTCAAACATAGCGCAACTTGACAAATTGGGGATAAAGTTCACTATGGCGCTAAAGCGCTCTACCAAAGGTCTGGATTATAACATATTCGCCTCGCGGACCAACGACGGAGCTGATGGAGCATTCCTCTATCACAAAAAGCCGATATGGTGGAAGCGCTTTGAGATTGATGGTCATGAAGTGTTTCTCTACCTTGACGAGGCACACCGCAGCGATGAGTCGGAAGACTACATGCGACGCGTTTTCGACCCCGAAATGGAAGAGTACACAATGGACGGATACAAGGTGAAGTCACTGCAGTTCGGCACATTAGCTCTAATGTCTACATCGGGGAAAGATGCCGAACATGTTTACCTCGACTATAAGACTCGTGGCGATGTAGAGCAGGCTATTGATGCATTTAAAAATGTCATCGAGGCCGACCATTCTTATATGCAAGACGAAAAATCGCTTGAGGCATGGACTTTCATCTGCATGATTGCATTGCAGTGGTACTACGACTTGAGCGAACGTCTCAAAAAAGCGGAACTAAGCAATCGTTATGCCCCGATGGACATGGTACGTAGCCTGAGCCGCGTGCGCACCGTCAGGGTTGAGCGTAAATGGATTCCGGCTGAGGTAATGAAGAAAGACCGGCAACTTGTCGAAGCCGCCGGCCTTGATATTACGCCCGAACAAGGGATTTTATAGATTAAGTGCTTCGCAAATGTACGACAAAAAGGCTGCTAAACAAAACTTTTGAGTGAAAATTGACGTGGTGTGATATGAATTTGGATTTTTTATTTTTAAACATCCAAAATGTGAAAATGAGGAGAAATAAAAAACGAACTGGATTCCGAAGAACCCAGCCCGTCTCTTTTATGAAAGAAATTAATATTACCTTCTGTCTTATTTGTCGCCAGCGGCGCGGAATTTCTCCTGCTCCATAAGTTTCTGGATGTCGAGACCGCCCTGTCCGTGAGGAGCGAACGCAGGATATTGGTTGCTTATTTCTTCAAAGACTTTAGCAGCTTCCGCATGCTTGTTTTGAGCGGCGAGCACGATTGCTTTCTTGTACATTGCGAAAGGCACGAGCATCTTGTTGCCGTCAGCCACCTTCACAGCCTTTTCGTAGCAAGCCACAGCGTCGTCATATTTCTTGAGGTTCACGTTGCAGTCGCCTTTCAAAGTCTGAGCCATAGAGCCGATGAGCGACTCCTCAGAGCTGTAGGCTTCGAGGTAGGTCAAAGCGTCGGCAGCCTTGCCCTGGTTGAAGAGGATGATTGCAGCCTCGAGGTTTGCGCGGTTTGCAAACTTGCCATATCCCTCGGCAGCCTGCTTGTAGAGCTTCAGCGCCATAGAGTCCTGACCTTCCATCTTTGCGGCGTCGGCTTTTCCAACCAATTCTTTGGTCTCGCTCACCTTATTCTGGTAGAAGCCGTAGTATGCCCAGAAGCCGATAGCCACTACAGCCACGGCAGCGATTACGGCGTAAAGGATTTTTTTCTTGTTCTTCTCAACACTCTGTTCCGCCGACGACAGTTTCTCGTTGAGTTCGTCGATCGTTGTGCGAGTGGCTTGTTTTTTGTCTGTTGTTGCCATTTTTATTTTGTTTTTTCTATTTTTTCGGTTTATCTCACGAACTGCAAAATTAATAGATTATATCCTTTGATAAAAATTTTATGCGGTTTTTTTGCCATAAACCGGGAAAATTGCTGGATTTCAGACAATGCACGGCGCCGCACGCCCCTCTCCGTCTGTGTCGGCGTGAGGCTGGGAAGATAAAGAACGGGGTTGTTATAGAGCGATTTTCTTTGCCACGCGTTTGCCTTCGGGTGTTGTCGCAGTCACCACGTAGATGCCCGGCGTCAGCCCTTCGATGCTTGCCGACGCTCCTTCGCTGTGTGCCACTGTCGCGCCCGTCGTGTTGGCAATGGTGAGGTCGGAGCATTCACCCATTGGCGACACAGCGTTGATGCGTCCGCCGGCCACGATGACTGTCAGTGGGCAGTTGTCGGCTTTGATGTCGGCTACAGAGCCGTAGAAACTGTCGTGGCTGTAGATTGTGTTGCCTGTGGCAATTTCTTTCAAGTCGACCAGATATATGCTGAAATAGAATGTCGACGCTACGACGTATGGGTTTGGGAATGGCAGATAGCCGTCGGCTGTGAATCCCTCTGCAGCGATACCGATTCCGTCGATTGCCCAAATGTGATTTACGGAGTTGTCTGACAGTGCTTTGTGGCTTGTGTTGCCCACGGTGATGAAGTCCACCTTGCCAACGATGGCAAATGTGTTGTTTTCAGGGGTGTCGAAATCGTAGGCCACCCGTTCCTTGCTTTCGTTGCCGCTGGTGCTGGTCCCGTCGGGCTTGATTTTGCAGATTGCATACACCTTGTGCCCGTCTTCGCGCATATATGCGGCAATCTGTGCTTTCGCTTTGTCGAACGCGGGAGTGTCGTAGCGGTACAGCACGCTGTAGGTCTTGCCGTCGACGGTTTCGGAGCCGTCAAAACGCAGATAGATGTTTCCGGTGTCGGTTCCTCCTTGTCGGACGTTTTGGGTTGCATAATGCCATTCCACGCCCTCGCGCACCATCGGCATATATGTCCAGTCGGCAGCTGTCGCTGTTATTGCTGCCATTGCCATCAAAATCAAAGTGTAGAGTTTTTTCATAATCGTAAAAGTTTATTTAGTGTTGATGTTCAGTTGTCCTCCGGGTTCAATATCAAATTCATTCTTTCATAAAGATGTGTCTTCTGTACATGCAAAGGTATGGATAAATTATATAAAATCCTAAAAAATCAATGCATCAACGAAGAAAATGGATGCTGATAACCAGAGGTTTATCTGTTAAGATTGCATCATCGAAAATTGGATGCCAAAATTGATTCGATTGAGGCGTTTTTAAAAAGAGATTTCTTTGTTTTTGACTTTAAGGATGAACTCGTTAAGGCTTATTTCCATATTTAATTTTTTTGCTATTCTAAGTTGGCGGTTGGTGGCGGAATGGCTATTTGTATATCCCATGCACACAATTATTTCAGCAGCGGAAAAGTTGCAAAGTCGCATACAAATAAAATAAATGTCCTGTTCCGTGAGTGCGGGGTATTTGATTTTAAGTTTTGTAATTATGTTGTCAAAGGTGATATTGGTGTGGATTTTTAGCCCTTCCCAGAAATTATGGTTTGGAGTGTTTATTCTCATCATTTTTTGGAAAGCGTCGTTGAATTTTCCTGTTTGATTGCCGAAGTAATATGATTTCTCGATTAGCTGCTTGACAGTTGAAATTTGTGACAAAAGGGCGCAATGGAGTTCTTCAGATATGCTTTGCTGTTTAAGCATATCTTCCATTGCCAGTTTATGTGCGGATTGAAAATCCTCTTGGACAAGAAGGATGTTTTTTATCTGATCCTGTTTTTTCTTGTAGATGACAATAAATGTGGTGCAAAGTAGAATCACTAAAATTGAATAACCGATTATTGTTGTCAATTTTTTGTGCTTTATTTCAATGTTTTCTGTTTTAAGAACTTGCGTGTCATAACATTTCTCCTTTAGGAATAATTGCTGCTGATGAGAAGAGCTGATGATGCTGTCGGCAATGTCTGCAGCCTCCTTGTAGGTGGCAAGAGCTTCCTTGAAATTGCCTTCTTTCTCAAAAAGTATTGTTTTTGTGGTGAGTAGTTTTACTTTCTCTTCAGGAGAAAGGTTGTGCTGTTTGAGGCGGGATAGGAAAAAATTGGCAGAATCAAATCTCCCCAATTGAGCGTATGCTCTTGCGGCATCGTGTATTGCTTCGTCTGCGGGGCAGTGGTCACTTCCTTCCGTAATGGCATATAAAGCTAAGTTCTTTGACTTCAGGTAGTTTGAGTCTTGGTAAAAAGTTCGTGCCAGCATTTCTGTGTGAAGAAACAGAAACAGACTGTCTTTGGCTTTTGTGTCAAGTGCAATGGCATTGTTCAGGTATTTGCATGCACTGTCTGTGTTGACAGAGCGGTATGAGCCGCCAATAATACCGTTCAGCACTTGGCATCGTTTTTGGTTGTGTGATTTTGTGTAGTATATAAGTGCTTTTTTGTATTTTCTGATGTCTTCTTTGTTTTCAATGTAAGAGTCCAGGTATATATTCCCTAATTGCATATTTATGTATCCAAGCGTTTCATAGTCATCTTTGGGCGTTGCTTCCTCAGCTTTTTTTAGCCAATTTATGGCGTCGACATTGTTTCCGATTTCATATTCAACAATGCCTTTGAAAATCATGGATTGAATATGCCTTTTCCCAGATTTGTAGTGGTTTAAGGCGATGTTTATTAGAGAGTCAGATTCTGCGGGTATGTCGCATTTGTATAAAGCCTCGGTTTTTATCAGTGCGTATAGCGCACGGTTCATGGGAGACAATTCATCTGCATCGATGTTTTGTAGAATTTTGAAACTTTCAGAAGGATCTTTGTCAAGACAGGATTCGGCATGTAGAATCTGTGTGTCTTCTTGTCCCTTGCAATTGAATAAAAGAAGTGACAGGAGCAATATTGTTATGTAGTGTGTTATTTTCATCTTGTTCGTTTTTTTAGGGTTTTCATGGCGGCTTCAGCTGCGTGTTGGTGGGCTTCGCGCTTGGAGTATCCCGAGCCGGAGCCTACGACGGTGCCGTTGATTGCTGACGCGTTGGCGGGTCGGTGGGTCAGCGCCTGCCGGTAGATTGCTATTCCGCGTGGGCAGAATCCCGTCAGATCCGCACAAAAAGAATAAAGCTCCTTCTCATTGGAGAAAAGGAGCTTTATGAAAAGTTTTATCCGTTCGTAAACGTTCACGGCTTTTAGCCTTTGTATTTCTTCATAATGATACAAGCGTTGTGTCCGCCGAAACCAAACGTGTTTGAGAGAGCGGCATTGACAGTGCGCTTTTGGGCTTTGCCGAACGTAAAGTTCAGGTTGTAGTCAATTTCAGGATCGTTGTCACCGTCCTCGTGGTTGATTGTAGGAGGAACGATGTCTTCTTGTACCGACTTTACGCAGAACATAGCCTCAAGAGCTCCGGTTGCACCGAGGAGGTGTCCGGTCATCGACTTTGTCGAGCTGAGGTTAAGTTTGTAAGCGTGGTCGCCGAATACACCTTGTATTGCCTTCACCTCCGACAGGTCGCCTACAGGAGTCGACGTGCCGTGCACGTTGATGTAGTCGATGTCTTCAGGTTTCATTTCAGCGTCTTCGAGAGCGTTGCTCATCACGAGTTTTGCGCCCAGACCCTCAGGGTGGGTTGCAGTAAGGTGATAAGCGTCTGCCGACATACCGCCACCGGCAACCTCAGCATAGATGTGGGCGCCGCGGGCGAGAGCGTGTTCCAATTCCTCAAAGATAAGGCAAGCCGAGCCTTCACCCATAACGAAACCGTCGCGCGAGCCGCTGAATGGGCGGGAAGCGTGCTCCGGATCGTCGTTGCGTGTCGACAAAGCGTGCATTGAGTTGAAGCCACCTACACCGGCAGGGAAGATTGCTGCTTCCGCACCACCGGTGACAACGGCGTCGGCCTTGCCAAGACGGATGGTGTTGTAAGCGTCGATAAGCGCGTGGGTTGACGAAGCGCAAGCCGAAACGGTTGCGTAGTTCGGTCCACGGTAGCCGTAGGTCATCGAAATGAGACCTGCAGCCATATCGGCAATCATTTTAGGGATGAAGAATGGATTGTACTTCGGGCCTTTGTCCTTGTTCATGGCGTAGTAGCCAGCTTCCTCCTCGAAAGTGTGCAATCCACCAATGCCAGCAGCGAAGATAACGCCTACGCGGTCTTTGTTCAAGCCTTCGAATTCTTCGAGGCCGGCGTCTTTCACCGCCTCGCGGGCAGCGATAACGCCATATTGCGCGTAGAGGTCATATTTGCGGGCTTCCTTGCGGTCGAAATGGTCGGCAGAGTTGTAGCCCTTTACTTCACAGGCGAATTGCGTCTTGAATAAAGAGGCGTCGAAATGCGTAATAGGACCGGCTCCGCTGACACCTTCCACTGCGTTTTTCCACGTAGTTTCGGCGTCGTTGCCGATAGGCGTGATTGAGCCCAATCCAGTTACAACAACTCTTTTAAGTTCCATTAGGGGATAAATTATTTGTTAGCGTTTTCGATGTATGCGATAGCGTCGCCTACAGTTTTGATACCTTCTGCCTGATCGTCAGGGATTGTGATACCGAATTCTTTCTCGAATTCCATGATCAATTCTACAGTGTCGAGAGAATCTGCGCCGAGGTCCTGAGCAAATGTTGCTTCCGGTGTTACTTCTGATTCGTTTACACTCAGTTTATCAACAATTATAGCCTTTACTCTTTCTGCAATTTCAGACATAACTTTTAAATTTTTTAGATTAATAAATTCTTTTGTTTCTTTTTTAGACGTGCAAAGTAAGTAATTATTATTCTAATAGAAAAATATTTAGGCTAAAAACCGCATTTTTCTGCACAAAAGTGGTGTCGTTGTGCAAAAAACAAAGCGTTTTTTCAGTCGTTTTTGGCAATTTCTGATTTTTTGTTGCTTGCTACAGCCGCCACGCGTTCTATCCAGTTTCTGAAAAAACCGCACATCGTGGGGTTGCCGTCACGCATGCGCTCCGGATGAAACTGCACGGCAAAAATTTCTCTCTCAGGCCATTCCAACGCCTCTACCACGCCGTCGACTGTAGTGCCGCTGACGGTGAGGTCGTCGGCAACGCGGTGCACGCATTGGTGGTGGTGGCTGTTGGTTGGCAGAAATTGCGTTTGAAAAAGGTTTTCAGCCATCGACCCCGCAATGAACGCCACTTCGTGGGTCGCCACTTCCGTAGGCTCTTTCTGCTGGTGTCTGGCAAATTCCGTCCCCATCTGCGACAGCATGTCTTGATAGAGCGATCCTCCGAGCGCCACGTTGATTACCTGCAGTCCGCGGCATATTCCGAGCACAGGCATGCCGCGCAGCATGCAGGCTTCGAGCAGGCCGAGCTCGTAGACGTCGCGCTGCAGCGACACCCGTCCGAGTCCGCGCACGGGCGTCTCGCGGAAGGTTTGCGGGTCGATGTCGCAGCCTCCGGTGAGCATCAGGGCGTCGGCGTCGATGCGGTCGAGCCACTCGTCGATTTGTGAACGCAGCATCAGCGGCGGCATCACCACCGGCACTCCGCCGGCTTCGATGACGGCTTCAAAATATTCCTGACGCATTCGCATGCGGTCGCGCTCGTCGACATCGCACGAAAGTATGATTACGGGTTTTTCCATAGCGGTTTATATTATATGTTGCAAAGGTAACTATGACATCGGTCAAATCAAAGTTGTTTGCCGTCAAAAAAAACGTGCTGCATCGGAGTGGATGCGGCGCGTTGGAGTCGGCAGCCGTTTATTACATGTTGGGGCATTCCTCATCAGAGTCGGTAGTGACCGTCTCGCCGGGCTTCAGCTCGCGGGCAGTGTATCCGAATTTGGTGAATCCCTTCATCAGACGGTCGACCGAGGTCTTGTCGGCGTCGTAGGTGACGGTGACGGTCTGGCTGTCGATGTCGGTCACGATTTTCTTCACACCTTTTTCAAAGCGCAGGTTGCCTTTGATTTTGTTCTCGCAGTTCTCGCAGTGCATCTGCGGCGAGGTGGTGAACACAGTTGTCTTGATGGTCTTTGCCATGGCTGTGATGGCAATCAGCCCCATCGCGAGGGCTAAAACAGAACGTTTCATAATATATAATGTATTTGAGTTTATAATTTTCCGAAGTTTATGCGCACGCCGGCATAGAGCATCCATCCGTGGACAGGTCCCCACACCATTGTAGGGTCGAAGCGTTCGCTCCAGGGGTCGGAGGCGGCGATTATCGGGGTTTTCTGCTTGAAGTTTGTGAGGTTTTCACCGCCGACGTATATCGACCAGTGTCGGAACCAGCGGGTCACCTGCGCGCTCAGTTGCGGATAGGCGTTGAAGCGTCGTTGCCACGACAGCGAGCCGTCGCCGAGCGTATATGGCTCCGGCATGCGTCCGCCGCCGTTGATTTGCAGCGTGGCGTCAAACTGCCACAGGTCAAGAGCCGTCTTGTAGGAGGCGGTGAGCAGAGCCTTGTAGCGGCTTGTCAGCGGCTTCTCGCGCAGCGTTCCGCCGAAGGTGGTGCGCACGTCGTTGAGACGGTAGGCGGCAGTGACAGAGAACCCTTGGAAGAACGGATAAGTGGCGTCGACCTGCATGGTGTGGGAGAACGACTTTCCGCCGTTGAGGTTTGTGATGCGTATCTCGGAAGGGTTGGTGTCGTAGTCGATTACGGCTTGCTCAGAGAAGTGTGTATAGTAGTATTCTGCATTTACCTTCAGAGCTTTGCCGGCAACGGGAATGCTGAATGCCGCACTGAAGCCATAGTTCCACGCTGCTTCCTGTTTCAGTGGGTCGACGGCAAGGCGTCGTCCGGAAGCGAGAAGGTAATTGTTTTCGGCGAGGGCGTGCACCGTACGGTAGCCTTTGCCTGCCGACAGGCGGAAGCTTGCGAGGCTCGACGGCGCATACTTTATGTGGAATCGCGGCGTGACAAACGTGCCGTAGACCGAGCTGTGGTCGGCGCGTATTCCCGCCATCGCGGTCAGGGTCTTGCCGAGAGTCAGCGTATACTGTGCGTAGACACCGGGAGTGGTCTCCTTTTCATTATCGCGTGTGGCGTCGGTGGCAGAGTGCGATAGCCTGTAGAGCTGCCCGAAATAGTCGTGGTTGAGGCTCAGTCCGGCGCTGAGGTTGTGGCGCTCCGAGAAGTTTGTCTCGAACATCAGCGAGACGTATGCGTTTTTCTCGTTGACGTAGTATGTTTTCCCGCCGAAAACGGCGTCAGTCTCATGCATCGACCCCGAAGCCATCAGAGCAACGTTGGTGGCGTGTTCTGGGTTTATGATAAAGGCATTCTTGGCGTATGCCTCATATCTGTCGGTGTTGACGGTGATTTCGAACAGCGGAGTCTCAGCCGCCATGCCGTGTCCAGTTTGTCCGCCCCGCCGTTTCTCCTTCAGCCCCGACAGCCCTCCGTGGAAGATGTAGCGGTCGCCCTTCCAGAGCCATCGCGACTGCGCGTTGTACTGTTCCACGCGCGGCTTGTCGTAGAACCCGTCGTGGTTCTCGTCGTGGTTGTTGATGCTGTTCTCGTAGTGCAGCATCAGGTTGCCGCCTGCGCGTTCGCCGACGTGCAGATTGGCTGCGGCATTGGCCTCGATGCGGCTCTTCGAGTCGCCGAAGAGATTCACCTCCACCGCCTGCTCGTCCTCCGGCTTTAGATATTCAACGTTGATTTGTCCGGTGATCGACTCGTATCCGTTTTTCACTGACGCGCTGCCCTTCGACACCTGTATGCTCTTCATCCACGGTCCGGGCACGTAGCCCAGTGCGTAGGGTGTGGCGGCGCCGCGGAAATTCGGCAGCTGCTCTGTGAGCATCTGCACGTATGTGCCAGCCAGCCCCAGCAGCTTTATCTGCCGCGCTCCAGTGGCTGCGTCGTTGTATGACACGTCGACAGAAGGGTTTGTCGAGAAACTCTCGCCGAGGTTGCAGCACGCCGCCTTGAAGAGTTCGGCGCGGCTGATGTTGTGTCCGTTGAGTGCGCCGTCGAGATTCGTTACGCCCGGACGGCGAGCCTTCACGGTCACCTCGTGGAGCGATTGGTCGGCAATAGTGTCGGCTGGCGTCTGTGCCGAAGCCATCGCCGAAAAAGTGATAAACAATGATAATATTCTGATTTTCATTCGTATATATGCTTTTTAATTGTTGCGGTATTTAGACAATAAGGCAGGGGCGTTGCCGCCTGCTTGAAGCCGCACCGCTAAATTAGAAGCACTTGAATGAATGATAGATACCGCCGTGGTGGCGATTTTTCAGACTCGCCAGTGGCAAACTCTTTCGGCAGCTCGACATGGCGGGTCGCCGCAAAGAAATCTGTAAGCAGTGCCAACGGCAAATCGGAAGGCGTAGGACTCTCCACAGAGACGTGTTGCTGCCCGACGGCGGATGAGATTTTTTTCACCGACAGCGTTATGCACTTTTTCTGCTGCTTGTGGCAGCATCCGTTGCAGAAGTCGTGGGCGTCGACCGCCTCCACCATCCCCGTGTGCCGGCATTGCGCCACAAGCTGTCCCGCGCCGACGTAAGTAATCATCATCGACACGAGCAACAGGATTAGTATGTGGCTTTTGCTCTTCATTTCCACCGCAAAGTTACGCAGATTATACAAAACGTGTCGCCGCGTTTTGATTTTTTAAGGGAAAGTTGCTGCTAATGAGAGAAAAATTTTGATTGTTCCGTTTTTTTTCGTAAAATTGTACAGTAATATAAATCTAACAAAAATTGCTATGAAAAAGGTATTAACTCTTTTGTTTTCAGTCGTGATGGCTTTAGTTGTCAACGCCCAAACAGAGGTAACTAAATTTCTTGGAATCCCGGTTGATGGGACAAAGGCGGAAATGGTTCAAAAGATTAAAGCGAAAGGATTTGAGACAAGTAGCTATAACCGAGACATTTTGGAAGGTGAGTTCAATGGCGAAGACGTTGAGGTCTCGGTTGTGTGCAATAACCGAAAGGTTTTTAGAGTTTGTGTGTTTGACGCACATTCATGTAGTGAAGCAGACATAAAAATTCGTTTTAATAATTTGTGTGCTCAATTTCTGGCGAATCCAAGGTATTTTGGCACGGATCAATCCATTCCAGAAGATGAGAGTATTTCTTATGAAATGCTTGTAAACAAAAAGAGATACCAGGCTGCGTTTTTTCAAAAAGGCAGTGACGAAGATCCTTATTTGGGGGCTATGAATCGGACGGTTTGGTTTATGATAAACAAACAATATGAAAGGTATTTTATATTAATGTATTATGATAATTGCCTTAATCAGGCAAATGGGGAAGATTTGTAGAGTTTGGGCATGCCCAATTTAGTAGATGTGCCTCATAAGGTGGTTTTGCCAGGATGACGTTTCTACAACCGCTCTTCGGCGGTAGATGTGCGTGCATTGGTGTCACGGGGTAGGCAAGCCAACCCCGTGCTAACATATTAAACCGCTCTTCGGCGGTTTTTCGCATCGCGCCGTTGGCGCAAACCGATGATGATGGGCGGGTTTTTCCGATGGAGATGGTGGCCGATGGGAGAGGCAACCGCGAAGAGCGGTTGTATAAATTATTTGCAAGGCGGGGGATGTGGTTTCTACAACCGCTCTTCGGCGGTTTTTTCCGCATCGCGCCGTTGGCGCAAACCGATGATGATGGGCGGTTTTTCGCATTGCGCCGTTGGCGCAATCAGATGATGATGGGCGGTAGTTGCGAATGGATTGGTTGCCATCCGCAAAATATCAAAACTATGCGCCAATTCAATTTGCTCGTTTTGGGAATATTAGGTACTTTTGTAAATAGCTTTAGAATTAGGATGTTGTTATGAAAAGACTGACACTTGCGTTGGGTATAATCATTACGATGGCACTGACAGTGATGGCTCAGGGCGTCGACGGCATAAAGCGCAACAGCAGCTACCTTTACGGTGAGGGCGGAGGAGCGACGCTTCAGGCGGCGAAGGAAGCCGCACTTGCCGATTTGATTCAGAAGATTTCGGTCACAGTCCATAGCGACTTCACTTCGAAGGAGCGTGAGCTGAATCAGGACGGAAACGTTACATCCGACGCTGAATACCAGTCTATTATCCGCAGTTACTCAACTGCTACGCTGACCAACGTCAAGACCATAGTGCTGAAACCGGAGCCCGACGCTTCGGTGTTTCTCTACATCGCCAAGTCGGAAATCGACCGCATCTTCGAGTCGCGCGTGGCAAAGGCGAAAGAGTTTGTCGGCAATGCCGACGAGGCCCTGAAAAACGGACAGATTGACGACGCCTTACGCTATTACTACTGGAGCTACTGCCTCGTGAAGAGCCTGCGCTATCCCAATGAGGCAAAGATTTTTGTCGACGGTCAGGAACGCTCGTTGCTGGCATGGCTGCCCACGCGGATAGATGACGTGATGGGCAAGGTGAAAGTGCAGTCGAGGCGTACGGCCGACAATACTTATGAGATTACAGCAACCTACGACGGCCGACCGGTGCGGTCCATGGACTATACTTATTTCGACGGCGTGGACAACAGCCCTGTCTACAGCATCCTCGACGGCAAAGGCTTGGTGGAGCTGCGCCCGGGCATGGCGATGGACGCCGTGCAGCTGAAGCTGGAATACGAATTCCGCGGACTGTCGCGCAACGACTCTGAGGTGGAGGCTGTGGTAGGAGCTATGAAGCCTGCGGTCTACCGTCGGGCATACCATCGCGTGGCCCTCGACGGCGCCGCGTCGCCGGCAGAAAGCACCTCGACGGATGTCAACGGCTCGATGCAGTCGCCATTGGCGCTCACCGATATGGGCACGTTGGGCACGGCGGTTATGAAGCCCGTGATGCAGGCGTTGCGGTCGGGTTCTATAGAGCAGTGCCGCAAGAAGTTCACCGCCGAAGGCTGGGAGGAGTTCAGCAAGCTGATGGGCTACGGCAAAGTGACTCTGATGGACGACATCCACCTCGACTATTTCGCCGACGGCGACTGTGTGGTGTGCCGCGGACTGCCGGTGAGCTGCCGATTCAACCGCGGACGTGTATTCAACGAGAAGCTCTCGTTCTACATCGACTCAAACTCCAAGCAAATCACGCATGTAGCCATGGGACTCGGACGCGAGGCGATGAACGACGTGGTGCTCGGACATCTTGACTGGTCGGAGAAGTCGCGCACGCGCATCGTGGGATTCCTCGAGGACTACCGTACAGCCTACGCCACGAAGAATCTGGAATATCTCGACAAGGTCTTCGACGACAACGCGGTCATCGTGCTCGGGAAGCGGCTGCAGGTGGCTCCGCAGCTCAACAAGGAGGGGTATATGAACAACCACCGCGTGCAGTTCACGCAGCTGACAAAACGGGAGTTCCTGCGCAACCTGCGCCGCCAGTTCCAGTCGAAGGACTACATAAACCTCCACTTCTCGCAAAACCGCATCTACCAGCTGCAGAAGGGCGTGGAGCGCTACGGCATCGAGATAAAGCAGGACTACTACTCTTCCAACTATGGCGACACCGGCTACCTGACCCTGATTTTCGACCTTACAAACCCGGACCAGCCGGTCATTCATGTGCGCACATGGCAGGAACAGCCCGACCCGAATTTCGGAGTGGTCTCGCCCGCCGATTTCTAACAATTAAACAGACAGACTGAAGACAAATGAAACGACTGATTGCTATTTTCTCGATAATCGCGCTGGCTGCAGTTGCTGCCGTGGCGCAGACAATGAGTGTGGCAGGCTTCGAGGAGAGGCCGATGGATATGGACGCCAGGGTGACGCATCCGGTGACCGACCCCAACGGGCAGACATGCGCGCTGATTAAGGTGGAGACCACGCAGACGGGGTTTGGCTTCGACACAGGTGTGATACAGGTGGTCAAGACTGAACAGAAAATCGGTGAAGTGTGGGTCTATGTGCAGCCGAGGGTAAAGAAAATCACCATTATGCACCAGGACTATGAGCCTGTGCGCGACTACTATTTCCCTACCGGCGCGCTGAAGGAGGCCACGGTCTATCTGTTGAAACTCCGCACCGCCGGTGCGCCGGAGCAGGCAGCCTCAACGCAGCAGCACTCGGGATTCCTGATTATCAACAGTGAGCCGCAGGGCGCGGAGGTGTGGCTCAACAACGAGTCGACCGGCGAGGTCACGCCGTTCCGCCGCAAGCTGGCAATCGGCGACGAGATGCCCTACCGCCTCTCGCTGCCGCTCTATCACGACGAGGCTGGAATGGTGACCGTCGACCAGCCGCGCAAGGAGCTGCAGTTCGCGCTGCGCCCGGCATTCGGCTCGGTGACGGTGACGTCGACACCGTCGGGCGCGTTGGTGTTTCTCGACGAGAAGCAGGTGGGGCAGACGCCCCTGACGCTTGACCGCATAGCCTCCGGAAGCCACTCGTTGCGCTTTCAGGCTCCACAATATGCCGTGGAGCGGCGCAATGTCAGTATCGCCGACGGGCAGACAGCCAACGTGGCGGTGACGCTCGCCGCCCGCTTCGCCGAGATAACGGTGCAGGCTCCGCAGGGTGCAGTGGTGACCGTCGACGGCGACCGCAAGGGCAGCGGAACGTTGTCGTGGCGTCAGAGCGAGGGACTGTGCGACATCGTGGTGTCGATGGCGGGCCACCGCGACGCGCGCCGTCAGCTGGAAGTCGTTGCCGGTCGGGCGCAGACAGTACAGCTCACACCGCAGCCCATCTACGGCTCTGCCTCTGTCGACAGCGACCTGATGGACGCCGAGATTTGGATTGACGGCAAGCAGTATGGCGTCACGCCAAACGTTGTGGAGCGACTGCTCGTTGGCAGCCATACGCTCGTGTTGAAGAAATCGGGCTATGCCGACCTCCAGCAGCAGTTTTCTGTGGAGGAGGGCAAGGAGGCGGCGCTGTTGGTGAAGCTGCCGGCGGGACGCAGCGTGCAGTTCACGTCGGAGAAGCCGGGAATGCAGATAATAGTAGACGGCAAAAAACTCGGTACGACACCGCTGACTGCGGTAGTCGGCATCGGGCATCATTCTGTCTCGGCGATGCGCGGCGGCGACATTATTGACGTGCGCGATTTAGACATCACATCGGCAGGCGCACCGCTTAGGATGGCGTTCCGCGACTTCAACCATACATTCACGGTCAACGGAGTTCAGTTCACGATGGTGGAGGTCGGGGGTGGCACATTCACGATGGGCGCGACCTCTGAGCAGGGCAGCGATGCGTGGGAAGATGAAAAGCCGGCACATGAGGTGACGCTCAGCGACTACTACATCGGGCAGACCGAAGTGACGCAGGCGTTGTGGGAAGCCGTGATGGGTAGCAACCCATCCGATTCCAGAGGAGATAATCTGCCTGTTGAACAGGTGTCGTGGAACGACTGCCAAGAGTTCATTCGGAAGTTGAACCAATTGACGGGAAAGCAGTTCCACCTGCCCACGGAGGCGGAGTGGGAATATGCCGCCCGTGGCGGGCGTAAGAGCCGTGGCTATAAGTATGCCGGAGGCAACGACATCGGCTTGGTAGCGAGGTGTTATGACAATGGAATCGGTATACATCCCGTCGGCACGAAGCAAGCCAACGAGCTTGGCATCTACGATATGAGCGGCAACGTCTGGGAATGGTGCAGCGATTGGTACAGAAACTACACATCGTCCTCACAGAGCGACCCACAGGGACCGTCATCGGGTTCCCGCCGTGTGTACCGTGGTGGCTGCTGCTATAACGTTGCGAGGCTTTGTCGTGTGTCGATTCGTAACTACAACACTCCAAACTACCGCGGTGGCGACCTCGGGCTCCGCCTTTCGTGCAATAGATAGAAAATCGGTGTCATGGTTTTGCTGGGATGACGTTTCTACAACCGCTCTTCGGCGGTAGTTACGAATGGATTGATGTCACGGGGTAGGCAAGCCAACCCCGTGCTAACATATTAAACCGCTCTTCGGCGGTTTTTTCCGCATTGCGCCGTTGGCGCAAACCGATGATGATGGGCGGATGGCAACCGCCGAAGGGCGGTTGGATAATTGTAGCCCCAGGTTGGCTTGCCTACCTGGGGTTAGTTGTGTAATGAGGGAATCTACCGCCGAAGAGCGGTTGTATAAATTATTTGCAAGCCGGGGGATGACATATACAACCGCTCTTCGGCGGTAGTTGCGAATGGATTGGCGTCACGGGGTAGGCAAGCCAACCCCGTGCTAACGTATGAAACCGCTCTTCGGCGGTTTTTTTCGCATTGCGCCGTTTGCGCAAACCGATGATGATGGGCGTTTTTTTTCGCATCGCACAGTTGGCGCAATGCGTTGGATGGTGGTTTTTGATATGGAGGAAACAAAAACAGCGGCGTGCCATGCACGCCGCTGTTTGCAATATTGATGTGAAAAAATTAGTCTTTGAGGTCGACAACAAGGTTGAGCTCGTCGAGCTGCTTCTGGTCGAGCGGAGCAGGAGCGTCGAGCATAACGTCGCGACCGCTGTTGTTTTTCGGGAACGCGATGCAGTCGCGGATTGAGTCGAGACCGGCGAAGAGCGATACCCAACGGTCGAGACCGTAGGCGAGTCCTCCGTGAGGCGGCGCACCGAATTTGAAAGCGTTCATCAGGAATCCGAACTGCTCCTGTGCTTTCTCTGGAGTGAATCCGAGGATTTCAAACATCTTGGCCTGCAGTTTTGAGTCGTGGATACGGATTGAACCGCCTCCGACTTCCACACCGTTTACGACCATGTCGTAGGCGTCGGCGCGCACGGCAGCCGGATCGGTGTCGAGCAATGGGATGTCCTCATCCTTAGGATGCGTGAACGGATGGTGCATAGCCATCAGACGGCCTTCCTCCTCGCTCCATTCAAACATCGGGAAGTCGACCACCCAGAGGCAAGCGAATTTGTCTTTGTCGCGGAGTCCGAGTTGACGTCCTATCTCAAGGCGCAGCTCGCAGAGCTGTTTGCGCGTCTTCATAGCGTCGTCGCCGCTGAGGATGAGGATAAGGTCGCCCGGCTTTGCGTTGAAAGCCTTCGCCATTTCCTGAAGCACCTCCTGCGAGTAGAATTTGTCGACGCTTGACTTCACGTTGCCGTCAGCTTCCACGCGCGCGTATACCATACCTTTGGCACCCACTTGCGGGCGTTTTACAAATTCCGTCAGTTGGTCGAGTTGCTTGCGTGTGTAGGAAGCCGCACCCTCGGCGCAGATTCCGCCGATGTAGGCAGCGTTGTCAAACACAGAGAAGCCGTGTCCCTTCATGATGTCCATCAGTTCGACAAACTTCATTCCGAATCGCAGGTCGGGCTTGTCGCTTCCGTAATATTTCATAGCGTCGCTCCAAGGCATGCGCAGGAACGGCTCGTTGAGCTCCACTCCACGAAGCTCCTTGAACAGGTGTTTCGCCATACCCTCAAACATCTCGATGATGTCTTCCTGCTCCACGAAGCTCATTTCGCAGTCGATCTGCGTGAACTCCGGCTGACGGTCGGCGCGCAGGTCCTCGTCGCGGAAGCATTTCACAATTTGGAAGTAGCGGTCGAATCCAGAGACCATTAGCAGCTGTTTCAGCGTTTGCGGCGACTGCGGCAATGCGTAGAACTGTCCGGGGTTCATGCGTGAAGGCACGACAAAGTCGCGTGCGCCCTCCGGCGTCGAGCCGATGAGCATAGGCGTCTCCACTTCAAGGAAACCCTTGCTGTCGAGGTAGCGGCGCACCTCCATCGTCATGCGGTGGCGCAGCTCGAGATTTTTGCGCACGGCAGCGCGGCGCAAGTCGAGGTAGCGGTATTTCATACGGAGGTCGTCGCCACCATCGGTGTTGTCCTCGATTGTGAACGGCGGCACTTCGCTCTTGTTGAGCAGCGTCATGCTGTCAACGATTATCTCAATTTCGCCGGTAGGCATGTTCGCGTTCTTGCTCGACCGTTCCGACACCTTTCCCGACACTTGGATTACGAATTCCCTGCCGAGGTGGTTGGCAGCCTCGCACAACTGGGCGTCAACCTCGTTGTTGAACACCAATTGGGTGATGCCGTATCGGTCGCGAAGGTCGACAAAAGTCATGCCACCCATTTTTCGGGCGCGTTGCACCCATCCTGCCAGAGTCACAGTCTCGCCGGCGTTTGCCAGGCGGAGTTCTCCACAAGTTTTTGTTCTGTACATATTGTTATATTATATGTTTAAATATTCAAATTCAGAGACAATGCAAAAGTAGTACATTGCCGTGAAAAAAACAAGAGGCAGAGCCTCACGGCTCTACCTCTTCATAGCATATTATGAAAACTTTATTTAAAGGAATTGATTTTCATAAATTATTAGCGGAAGTTTATGATGTTGTTCGTCACCTCCTTGCCGCCCTTGAGCAAAGCCCAGAAGTCGCTTGTCAGCGCCTGGCCGAGCTGCTGCTTGCACATGTTTGCAAGTTGAGCGTCGTCGATTTTGTTTACCGCTGCGTTTTTCTTCACAACAGTGTAGACGAAGAGAGAGTTTGTGCCTTTTACAGGACCATAAACTTTTCCGACTTTAGCGAACGGCACCTGACCGTCGAGGGCAGCCTCCATGTTAGGATAAGTGCCAACGGTTAATGTCTGAACCGCGCTGTTCATCAAGCGAGCGTATCCGTTGATGTCGTTTGCCTTTCCGGCATATTTCTTTGCGAGCGCATCCGCCTTTTTGAGGTTGCGCGCCTTCATCTCGCAGTAAGCCTTAGTCTCAGGGTCGGACAACGGACGGAAACCGTCGTCGTAAACTTGAGCGAGAGCCACAACGATTAGCACGTCGTTGTCTTGCTGGATGGCAGACACTTCACCTTCCTTGGCGTCTTTGAAGAGCCAGTGGATAAGTTTCGAAGAGTTCTTCACCGAGTTTCCGAGCATAGCCTGGCTTGAAAGAACGACGTCTCTCATAGCCGTGTATGAGTGTTCGGCCTTGGCAGCGTTGTCGAAGAACGCCTGAGCCGTGTTGTTCTTGTCGAGGAACTTCTGGAGGTCGTTGAGCAAGTTTGCACGAGTGTCCTTGCTTGGGTCGACCACGAATGAAACTTCACCGATGTTGTATACAGTTTTCGGAGCTTTCTTCTCGATAACCTTGCAGATAGCCGCGCCCTTGTCGGTAGAGTCGAGCACGAAATATTCGTCGCCGGCAGCGAGAAGTTTAGCCTTCTGCTCATCAGTCATGGCACCCTGCTGCAAAGCGGCGAAGATGTCGATTTCAGTAGTGTCGGCCTTAACGTCCTTAACTGCCTTTCCGGCGTTGAGGTCGGCAAGGGCAGCGTCCTGTTTCTTCTTGTCGCCTTCCACCGGAGCCACGACAACCTTTACAGAGTCGATTTCCGAGTTCTTAGAGAGAAGACGGTAGATTGTGCGGTTGTCTCCGCGAGTGTAGATTTTAGAGATTTGACCAACGGCAGCAGAGTCGGCAAACTGCTTTGCGTCCATACCGAGGCTTGCGAGCTCGCTTTGACGCGCTTTGCGCTCGTTGATTGACAGCTCGTTGAACTGGCGCACGCCCTCAAGACCCTGAGAAGCGTGGAGAGCAGAGTCGACTCTTGCGAGGAACTTGTCGGCTTTCTGCAAGTCGGCGGCAGAAGTAACCACCGGGACGGTGATGTAGTAAGCCAGACGCGCCTCCTCGTCGAGAGCGAAGCGGTTCTTTTCAGCGTTGTATACAGCCTTGATTTCCTCGTCAGAAACCTTGTAGTCGTCATCCTTCAGCGAAGCGTAAGGAATAGCCACCATCTGCACATCGTAAGAGTTCATGCGTTGAGCCTTCATCGCCTCGATTTCAAGAGCGTTTGCTTGCACGGCGCCTTGGAAGAGCATACCGAATTTAGCTTGTTTCAACTGTTCAGTAGCGTCGTTTTCCTTAGTGAGCCACCAGTCCTGCGCAGCCTTCACCTGCTCGGAAGTCAAACCGAACTGGTTAGGATTGAATATGATTTTGCGGATGCTCTGCACCATCATCTCCTGCGAAGTAGCGTTGCCGAGGAGCGCGTTTGCCTTCTCGTTTCCCGCCAAGCTCTGAGCGAGCTGACCGAGCGTTTGAGCGAAGTCCTGGTCGCGCATTGCCATTTGTTTGTACATATAGTTTGACAGCTCGGCGTCAGTGACATCGATTCCGAGAGCGTCATACTCCTCGTTGAAGAGCGTTTCCTGAATCATCGTTCCGAGCACTTGGTTCTGCACCGTAGCAGCGTCCTGCTGAGAAGCGTTTTTGTTTTGTTCAGTAAATTCGCTGTAGCGTTGCTGGAACGCCAGATAGTCGATTTTTTCGCCATCGACCTTAGCCACCGTAGTGCCGTCACCAAAGATGTTGCGGCCAGAGTTCAAGAAATCACCGATGATGAACGCCACAAGCGCCGCACCGATGATAACGAGCAGAAGTACGGATCTTTTCCGGATTTTCTCTAATGTTGCCATTTACTTATTTGTTTTTTAATTTTTTCCTTGATTAATAAAAAAGTGCTACACGAAGTAGCACGCAAAGATAGCGATTTTTGCCAACAACACAATAAGTAATAATAATTTTCTTTGAAAATCGGTGGATAAGTAGTAACTTTGCGGGCGAAAACAAATAATTATGTGGAAAAATTTGGCTGCTTGCAACCACAATAAAAAATGCTAAAACTGCGATTCTCCCCACGATTCTCAGCAAATTAGCTTCCACTTTAAACATTAAGCTTTAAGGACAGATGAACTATCTATTTACATCAGAATCAGTATCTGAAGGCCATCCAGACAAAGTGGCCGACCAGATTTCGGACGCAATTGTCGACAAATTGTTGGCATACGACCCACAGTCGAAAGTGGCGTGCGAGACCCTTGTCACAACAGGACAGGTTGTTATCGCCGGAGAGGTCAAGTCGGAAGTCTATATCGACTTGATGGACACTACCCGTCGCGTAATCAACGAGATAGGCTACAACAAGAGCGAGTATAAATTTGACGGCGAGTCATGTGGTGTGCTCAACGCCATCCATGAGCAGAGCGCCGACATCAACCGAGGCGTAGAGCGCGAGAATGCGGACGAGCAAGGCGCCGGCGACCAGGGAATGATGTTTGGCTATGCCTGCAACGAGACCGAGAACTACATGCCGTTGACCCTCGACCTCGCCCATACGATCCTCCGCGAGTTGAGCGCCATCCGCCGCGAGCATAAGGAAATGACATATCTGCGTCCCGACTCCAAGAGTCAGGTGACAGTGGAATATGACGAGCATAATCATCCTGTGCGCGTCCACACAATCGTTGTCAGCACCCAGCACGATGATTTTATCGCCGCGGGCGACTCGTCGAAGGCAGCGCAGGACAAGGCCGACAGCGAGATGCTCGCCACCATCTACAATGATGTCAAGACAATCCTCCTGCCACGCGTTATAGCCAAACTTCCGGAGCGGATCCGCGCCATGTTTGACGACCGCTTGATACTGCATGTGAATCCGACCGGCAAATTCGTGATCGGCGGACCTCACGGCGACACCGGACTTACCGGCCGCAAGATAATTGTAGACACCTATGGCGGCCGTGGAGCGCACGGCGGTGGAGCGTTCTCGGGCAAAGACCCGTCGAAGGTTGACCGTTCGGCAGCCTACGCAGCGCGCCACATAGCCAAGAACATTGTAGCGGCAGGCGTTGCCGAGGAGGCCCTTGTGCAGGTTGCTTACGCCATCGGCGTAGCCGAGCCTGTGAGCCTTTGTGTGAACACCAACGGCACAGCCAAAGTGTCGCTTACCGACGCAGAGATTTCGGAGCGGGTGAGCAAAATCTTCGATATGCGTCCGGCAGCCATCGAGCGCAGGTTGAAGCTGCGTCAGCCCATCTATCAGGAAACGGCAGCCTATGGCCACATGGGCCGCAAGCCGGAGGTGGTAAAAAAGACGTTCTACTCGAAATATAACGGCGACAAGACAATGTCCGTTGAGCTGTTCACATGGGAGAAGCTCGACTATGTCGACAAGGTGAAAGAAGCGTTTGGCTTGTAGGCTGAATCAACAAAACAAAACAGAAGGGCTGGTCGGGAAAATTTCCCAATCCAGCCCTTCTGTTTTGCTGAGACGTTAAAATTCGTAGCCCACCTTAAATCCTAATGCTACATAATCGCCTAAATCAGTGTCTATTATGAATATTGAAGAGGAGCAGTATTGAAAGGTGAAGTCGGCGGCGGCATAGACTGCGTGATGCTTCTTCATCCCTATCCTCACGCCCAGCTGGTTCTCCCAATAAAAACCTCGTGCGCGGTCGCCCATACTGTATCCCATTCTGATGTCGAAGAATGGCATTACCCTTTTGTCGTTTAGACAGTTTACTCTCAAATCGGCGAACAGAGGCACGCTGACATAGCAGTTTTCGTTATGCCGATAAGAGTCGACGCCAACGCCGAGTCCTAAATACACGAAGTTGTTCAATTGAAAGCCCTGAGAGGTTGTAACGCTGAACTTGTTAGGTAATTTGGGGTCGTCTTGGTTTTTTAATCCTATGAAATAACCAGTTTCATAAAAGGCCTTGTATCCGTCCATCGTATGCCGGTTGTTGTAGCGCGCCGTTTTTGTAGCGTCTGCCTCTTGCGCCTGGCATCCTATCGCCGTTATCAGTGCGATGAAGATTAATAAGATTGATTTTTTCATAATGTAAATTTTTAAGATTAAAATGATGTTTTTGTCGGTTTGCTACTGCGGTGTGCTGCCGCTATAATTCAAAGCCGAATTTAAATCCCAAATTGCAATTGACGTGGTTCGCTTTCAAGACTCTATAGTCTTGATTGATTTGAAAGTCGCAGCCACATGATAGGAACACAGCCCGTTTCTTCGGCAGCGCATATCTTACACCAAGTTGATAAGCCCAGTATAGGCCATGCATATCACCAACGCTATATCCAATCCGTACATCTGTAAATGGCGTGATGCGTCGTGCATTTAAGATGTTCAGTCGTCCTTCTATGAAGATGGGTGCGGTCACATATGTGGTCCCCATTGAGTTGTAAACGTCGGTTGCGACACCCATACCTACAAAAATAAAATTGTTGAATTGGCAGCCAGCAGACGCGGACATGCTTAATTTGCATGGTTTATATCCGTCTTCTGGAATTACAGCATTGTTTGACTCACTATCACCAATATTCCAAAGGTAGCCGGCTTCAAAGAATGCCTTGACGCCTTGGAGTGAACGGAATTTGACATGCGTGGAATCTCCTTTCTCCAGCATTTGTGCATGACAACCTATTGTTGCTGTCAATGTAATGATTATCAGGAATATTATCTTTCTCATGATGCCGTAGTTTTAAAATTCGTAGCCGAGTTTTATACCGAATGATGTTGCAGTCCATTCGAAGTCATTATTTGTGGAAGAAAATTGGTCGTTATGGTGCGACACACCGACAGAAATAGATGCCGCATGGTTATGCATCAGATTTAGCCGCGCTCCTACCCATGCTGATGAATATATACCGCCCCAACTGCCTACAACATATCCTACTCTGGCATTTAAAATCGGCATAATGAACTTGTTATCCAGCAGGTTGAAACGGATGTCGGCAAATATTGGCATGACGGTGCGGTTGCCGTCAACGTAATGCAATATTCCTACGCCTCCACCTGCAAAAAAGAAATTGTTCACTTGATAACCTTGTGTGGTTGAAATCATCAAATTGTTGCAGTGTGGATAGTTGGATATTTTTTCTCCGTTATTGTCGACTTCTTCATTATCGATGTCAAAACCATATTCTGCCTCATAGAACGCCTTATATCCACGAAGCGTTGGCTTGCTTTTTACGACTTCTGCCTCTTGCGCCTGGCATCCTATCGCCGTTATCAGTGCGATGAAGATTAATAAGATTGATTTTTTCATAATGCTGAGGTTTGAAAATTATAGAATGGGCGGAAAAAACCATTGATGTGGCGTTGTGGGTATTTTCCCGCCCATTCGTGTTTGTTTTTTTAATGCTTAATTATCACAGTCTGTCTTAAAACCATTTCCCCATTCTCTGTCACGACAAGAAAATATGTGCCGTCGGGCAGGTCACTGACATCTATTCGGCAGTTGCCATCAGTAGTCTGTTCACGTACGAGAGCCTGTTCGTTGTATAGGCGTGCGGTGACAGAGTCAAGGCTGCAAGTGCTTATGCCATTGTTTTCTCCATCAATGACTTTTGCTATCGTTATCACCGCATCGGCGGGATTGGGGGCTACGCAGTAAATTACGGCATAGTGCGATTCTACTGGGTAGTGGACTGTGTATTTCGTGCCGAATTTGTCTTTGACATCGCAGTATACATCACCTTCTGCAACCTCGTCAACCCCAATTTTCGGCATTGATACAATTGCTTCGTTCTTTCCCATTAAGAATGGTTCAACCGGGATTTCTGGTAGGTCATTGATTGCCAACGATCCGGTTGGGAAAATAGGACCAATGACAGGGAAATCTTTGTCGAATCTGCACGACCCGACATCGCCATCTGTTTTAATTGTTGCTTCTCCATTGATACGGTTGACTGTCCCTCCTCCTATTGGACCGTCGATTGTTCCGTTGTTGGACTCTTCGGTTTTTTTAATACAAACTGTATTATACCAACAGAATGTCATTTCATCGATTGATGATGGCGGATAGATGTCGATGTGGAAGTAATATTTGTCGAGTTGTTCCTGTTTGTTTCGCCAATGCTTCATCATTTTCAGACAGACAGAGTCGAGTGTCGCCACTTTGAGGCTTTTGCGTATATCGTGGGTTACTCCGTAGGATGTGAAAGAGGCTTGTATCCAACGGTCGACGGTGGCTTTCTTCACGGTGGCTCCGACAGTCATATCCTCGTAAGGAGTAAGTTCAACGCCTTTTGATGCAGTCCATTCAACAGCTGTCACATCATCCGGTATATGCGAAAGGCTGTAGACGTTAAGTTCTGGAGAGATATAGTTATTGCCATTTACAGATAAGTATGCAGCTGAAGTTGTTATGGATGCACTGAGATTCTCAATTTCTGGAATATTTATCAACTGCACTTTAGGTGTTACGGTGATTTTATCAAGGATTTTTCTGCCGGTTATGGAATACTTAGTAGGAGTCAGCACCACCTTGTTTTTCGATGACGACACAACCTTGAAGTTGCCGAGCTTAGACGTCCACTCGTATTTGATGAATGAGAAGTTGGGTATATTTGTCAACGTCAGTTCCGTCGTGCCAAGCACATCCGAAGTCTGTCCCTCAATGTGAGGAATCAACTCGTAGGCAAGCGCTGGCAACATAGGAGAATAGTCTGGATAAGAGCAATCGCTATAAACAACCTTGCATTTGTCGAATTTCGAGGACGTTATGTTGCCTGAATCCGTTATTGCATCAAAATCTGACATATACATATCAAATGCGCTGTAGCAAGGGATGTAGGTCACATTGGGATAATCCACTTTGATGGAAAAGGCTTTGCTAAGATTCTCCAATGAGGAAATTGATATTTTCTGACCCAAAGTTTGATCCAATGGTTGAACGGTATGATTACCATCTATAATAAATTTTTTTGTTTTCCAAATAGGCAATAAAGTTGTGTACCAAGTGATTTTGCCATAATAAATACGTTCGGAAGGCTTAGACGGATGCCCAACTACGTCAATAATTGCCCCTCCAATGCCATAAAAAGGATTCTTATCAAGGTGGAACAGTCTATTTGCATTTGATTTATAACCCATTGATGCAATTGCTACAGATTGGCACTTTGAAGGTTTAACAAAATACTTTTTGTTGCTTGTGAGCCAATTTGTATTAAAAAAATTATCACATTCGTTTCTATTATTAAGCCGCTGGATAATTAGGGAGGTTAAAACAGGTGAATTAAGGTATGACTCCATCCTTTTCCCAGTCTTCTCTAAGTCTTTAACGAATATCTTTACGACTTTAGGCAAATTCTGCATATGCCGAATTAGACCTTGTAATGCTAATGGTATATTTACCCCTCTGAATGGGGAATTCACTGCGATAAATTTGCATACGCGATGGTTTTCGCCTTCGCTTTCCATCATATTGATTCCGATGCGGGCAATTACGCCGCCGACCCCAAGACCGACAACATACGTGTCGTCAGACACAGAGAAGCGGTTGTTGTTCACAATCTGCAATGCTTTGCGCAGTAATTTGCCGTTACGTAGGAGGTCGTCAGTGTCGTTGTTGTATTTCAGATAGATGATGTCATAGATTTGCGACAATTCGTTAATTTTAGTGCCTATACTTCCGCTCGCGATTGTTTTAAGGTCAAACGACGTTGATGCATTGCCTGTAAGCAGCCCCGACAGGTTGATATCGCCGGCAATTACCAACGGGCGGATAAACTTGCCCGATGTTTTCTCCTTGTTGAGGTAAATCACCTGCAGTTCGCCTCCAGACTGTTCTCCATCGGCGGCAATCTCCGTATATGTTTCTATTGGTTTGTCCATTGGCGGAAGGTGTTGGCTGTTTTGTTCGAGGAGCATTATTGGAGTGCGGCACTCCATAAGAAACCCATCGTAAAACAACACACGGAAAGTAAGCCAGTGCTCACCCAACTGCGAGAACGTATGCTTCCAATCTGTATTGAGAGCCACTTTTTCATAAGTTCCATCGTCTGCTTTCACGTCTATCTGTGAGATTCTTGACATTGTATTGTTGAGCAGATTGTCGACATTGATAGGAATTGTCACTTCTTTTCCTACAAATTCATCTTCTCCAAGAGCTACGGCGAAGCAAAAGTCATAGTCAAAGAGGTTTTCCCACTTGGAATTGTTTGTTTTTTTTAACTGACCATTTTCCCAATAGATGTCGCCAGATTTAAACATATAATCTTTAAATCTGTTGTATGCCAAAAAGAGGATTGATATGTTTTTGGCATTGTCGATTTTTGAAAATGTGCTATCGGTGTCTTCCAAAGAGAAGTAATCGTTCACGCGAGAGTCATAAAGCCCAGCATAAAGGGCTTTCATGATTTCTTTGTTTGAATATACCGAATCTGGTTTTTGACCGTTGAAGACGTTTGGGTCAAGCAAATTGAACCCATGTTCGATGAGAATTCCTGTTTCTACAGATGTCATGTCGACGTGCTCAAACACCGAATCAATTTTTTGTTTAAATTCCTCCTCGCTCAAATCTGTTTCTTGAGCGACTGTCGGCAACGCCATTATAAGAAACGCTGCTACGAAAAGAAGTAGTTTTTTCATACTGTAAATTTTTAAGATTAATAAGGCTGTTTTTGTCAGGTTGATGAACGATATTGCAAAGCTAAGCAATCAATTTTATATTTCAAAACGTTTTTATTAATATTTTTAATTAAAAAGACGGAATTTGCTTAAAAACTAAAACTAATAGTTGACAATGCGTAAAAGATTGGTTGGCTTGTAGGCGTCGAGGCACACGAAAAAAAGCGCCGTCGCGGAGGTTCCCGTGGCGGCGCTTGCAGTTATAGTCAGTGTGTTTTAATAGAACAGCGTAAGTCCAGTTGAGAAGCATTTGAAGTCAGGACCAAATTCTGGGTCGAGCACCGACATAGGGCAGTACTTGATGTAGACACCGATGGCTTTGAAGTTGAATTGTCCCATCACATCGACAGTCACCTTCCGCTGATGGATGTTGCAGTTTGCCAGCGTAACCTCATCGTTGTTGTTGATGTATTTAGTCTTCATGCTCGCGTGCGTGTTGAAGTTGACCACCGCTCCCGCACTGAAAGAGAAGCCCTTTCCGAACTTCTGGGTGAACGTAACCGGCATTGTCAGAGCGAACACTTTCAGACGAGAGAATTTAGGGTCGCTTTCCGGCGGATATTCGCCGAAATTAACGAATTTGCCGTCTTTCACGAAGCGAGTGTTTCCCGTCATTCGGAAATTTTTCCAGTCGAGACCGAGACCCAGCCTCAGCGACGTCCCGTTGCGCATCGGACTCCAAGACACCGCGATAATCCTGTCACAGAAAATCTCGTAAGAGCTTGCCATTTTAGTATTCATCATCGGCGGGCAGTCGATAGCGTTTACAAATCCGAAGCCGAAACCACCGCAACTCACAGCGAATTTCGACCTTGAGCTATGGTTTGTCAGTTTGTCGACAAACGGGAGGTCGAAATTCCAGTCGTCGTGTTCGGAAACCGTCTCGTCGCTGTCGGACGGCATCTCCTGACTGTAGGCGTAAGAGTATTCGTGGTTTCCGTCCTCGCCGTATATTCGCACCGAAACCATTCCGTTTGACCGGTCGATGACCACCGAATCCGGATTCACTACCCGATGCGATAAGTCGACGGCGTTATCCGCCACCGAGTCGCATTCTTCATAATCCTGCGCGAAAGCGCTGCAGAAACAAGCTCCGAGAAGAAGGAGCAAAGCAGATTTTTTCATATCTAACGTGTTAAGAATTTTCGTTTCACTTCGTTAGGCGTCATCTTACCCTCCATGTATACCACAGCCGCCACAGCCTTGGTCTTTTGGTGCGACTGTCGGAAAAAGATGTAGGCATATTCGCCGCCTTCTTTTTTGAAAGCAAGGAATGCAAACACCAGCTGTCCGCCTTTTGCCCGCATCTCCTTGTTGGACGCCTTTCGCGCGTCGATGGCAACCAATTTCTCCATTTTAGAGGCAATCGCGTTGTTGCCGGTCACCTTAACGCTTCTGAACAGCGAAAGGTTTGCATATTTCAGCGATTTACCTTTCAGGATAATTTCCTCCACGTCCTGCCGTTTCGCATATCCGCTGTCGAAAATCTGAGCGATTGCAAGATTCTCCTGCGCGCCAGCCGCGATGAAGGAAAAGAAACAAAGGGATAAAACAATCAGAAAATTTCTCATAATGAAGTCAATTATTGAAAGATTCGACAAAAAAGTCGTCCATCTGCCTTTCGACAGACAACTCCTGCGCCTGTTGCGCCATTTCATCCATAGTGGAATGCATCTGAGCCATGACAATCGCCTCGTCGGTGTGTCTTGTGCCGTTGATGTATGCCACGCAAGAGTCGCCTCCGTCGGCGGCCAGCGATACCGCAGTCATCACCACCGCCACCACCGCCGCCGCTGCTGCCGCCGACAGGAAGATCGTGCGGCGGCGCCGCCGGTGGTATCGCCTTGCGCCGACAGCCCCCAGTCCCATCACCGCCTTTACATCATTGAATTCGCTGCCCGCCAGTCCGGAAGCGATGAATCGGCGCAATTCGCGCTCCTCCTCCTCCGAAGTGCCAGCCTCGAAAAAGCGTTCGGCAAGCGCTTTCCAATAGTCATTGTCGGAATAATCGTTCATAGCCATTATCGTTTGTTATAGCATTCTCTAATTTTTTTGCGCGCCCTCGACAGCTGCATTCTCACCGCCGCAGGCTCCATATTCAGCCGGTTTGCAATCTCGTCATATCCGCGCTGCTCGTAGTCGTGCAAGCGGATTATGGATTGTTGTGCCGGCGACAGGCACGAGTCGATCAGCCTTTGGACCCGTTCGAAAATCTCGTCGGCAGATTCGGAGTCGGCACAATCTGCATAAGCGTCGGCAGCCAGCGGCTCTGTTGGGTGCGCCTGTTTCCTCCTCCACTCATCGATGCCAATGCTCCGCACCGTGGTTTTTGCAAACGCCTCCGCCTCCGCTTCGGAACAGATGTCGGGATGCCGGCACCACAGTCGGCAGAAAGCCTCCTGCAGAGCGTCCTCCGCATCTTCCTCCGAAGGGAAGAAACGCGCCGCGAACCGCAGGATTTTTGCCCGCATTTCCGAGAACGCCGATGTCAGAGGTTTTTGTTCAGTATCCATGTTCCGATTTACTTTCACATAAGAATACGCAAACATAGTCTATTTGTAACATAAAAGAAAGAAAAAAATTGCAGGAAGTCTCCTTTTTCCGAAATCTTGGGTTGTGGCGGTGATAATTTTGCAGTGTTGAACCTAAAAACAAAAATCAAAATGGAAAACACAGAAAAGAAAAACAACAATCCGGCAACCGGTGCAGCCCTTGAAGAGGCAGTGCTGAAGTATCTTGCCGACAACCATCCCGACGACGACCAGGCACTCGATGAGATGATGCAGCTGCTCCAAGGCGAATCCGACAAGCTTGTAGAGGCCGTGTATAAGGGACTCCGGTATGCCCGCGATGTCGACGCCGCATCAGCCGACGGCTATCTCCGCGGACGCAACGAAGCCGTAGAGCAGAAGCGCAACGCACAGCAGGAACGTCCGAAAGACGACGGCGGCGCCCCTACCGACTACGACCTTCCGCTGCTCCGCAACATCCGCCGCAGCGTGTGGGACTGAGTCAAGACAAACAACCAATTCTATTAACATTAAAACACAAAAAGACTATGAAAAACACAATCAAGAAAATGGTTAAAGCAATTGCAGGCATTTGCGCCCTTGCAGCAGTATTCGCGATGAGCGACAACACCGGCGGCACGGCATTGGCGATGAGTGTGGTGGCAGGCGTGGCAGGCGGCAAGCACGTCATCAACGAGCCCCTGACCGTTGCGCTGACCAACGTAGAGTCGCCCGACCTTCTTGTCAACGAGATTGACCGCCGATTGGTGAAAATCCGTCCAATGGCAACCCCCATCGACCAGTTGTCGCGATGGGCAGGCTCCAAGAAGTCGGGCAGCATGGTTGTTGACTATTACAGCGTAGACACCCGTCCGACGTCGACCAAAGTGACGCGAAGCGTGGAAGGCTGTTCGGACAACGTCGGCGCCTCGCGTTTCCAGAAAGTGCAGCTGCCGGTTGAAAACGCTGACCTTTTCGAGGCGTCGGAAACGGTGCTTGTGAGAGGCGTCGGCGGCTATAAGCCCGACGGAAAGACAAAGAGCAACCAAGACCTGGTGCTTTACGTGTTGCGGAAGAGCGAAGACGGAGCATCGATCAGCGCGGTCACCGTCAACGGACAGACCATCGGCGAGTTTGAAAACTGCATACCGACGATACCCGAAGGCACAATGCTTGTGCGCATGGGGCGCGCCGCGTCGGAGCTCGACGTGCAGACCCCACAGTTTGAGGCCTTGCCCCAGAAGTCGCAGAACTATTGTCAAATCTTCAAGATGCAGATAGAGCAAAGCACATTGCAGAAGATAGCCAACAAAGAAGTGGGATGGACATTCAGCGACCAGGAAGAGGCAGCAATCTACGATATGCGTCTGGGCATGGAGAAAAACTTCCTATTTGGCGTAAAGAGCCGAGTGGAGGATCCCGGCAAGCACGAAACCATCATGCTCACCGGCGGCATCTGGGACCAGGCAGGCGGCGAGTTCCACTACAAGAAGTCGTCGCTGACACAGAAGTCCATGATTTCGATGATGCGTCAGGCATTTACCGGCAATGCCGGCAACAAGCGCAAGGTGCTTATCGGCGGCAGCGGCCTCATCGAGCTTCTCAACCAGATGGAGCAGACCAAAGTTGTCATGGCCGGCGAGAACATCGTCAAGTGGGGCATCGACTTCTCGGAGATGCACTCCAAGTTCGGCAAATTGTATATCTTGCTGTCGGAGGTGTTTGACGAGTGCGGAATGGAGTATAACGGCATGATAATCGATCCGGAATACCTGCAGAAGTACAGCCATATCCCTTTCACCACCGAGCAACTCAACTTGAAGCAGGCCGGTGTGCGCAACACCGATGCCCTTGTACTCACCGAAGCGTCGTGCATGACGCTCCGCTATCCAAAAGCCCACCTACGCATAATCGGCGAATAGGGCAAACCCTTGAAACGAGACAGAACTTTTCCAGCCGGTTCTGTCTCGTTGTTTTATGAATTTGCGTAGCGGAAATGGCATTTTGTGGAAAAAGCGTTCGGTTATTGACTTGTTTGTAGTAATTTTGGATTGCCGTTTCCGCAATAGGGTGGAAAGGCTTTATGGAATAAAAAAAGAATGTGATAATGAAAAAAGCAATGATTCTGGCAGTGGCAGCGTCGGCTGCGATGCTGAGTGCGTGCCACACGTCGGGCAAGGTGGATAATTTCACGATTAACGTAGACGCAGTGTCGTCGGCAACAACGGCTGTTGATGTTCCGTATAAGGTAGCCAACGGTTATTTTGTCCGCAACGATGTCAAGAAACTGCCCAATGGAAAGATTTCCAAACAGAAAGATTTTGAGGCAGCGTTCGGAATGGCAGCTGTTATGGGCAATGACGGACGTCCGACGGAGATTGACTTCAATAATCAATATGTCATCGTGGTGTCGAAACCAGTCACCGACCGTTTTACAGAGCTTGAGCCGGTGAACCTGAAGGGCGACGGCGATGGCGGGCTGGTGTTTGTCTACCGCACGAAGGCAGGCCAACAACTCAGCTACAGCATGCAGCCAAGCCTGGTGGTTGTGGTCGACAAGAAATATCGCGGCATGGTGAGCATCCGCGAGGAGAAGTAGGCAGACGCACAGCCGGCTGAAAAAAGCGAAAGCGCGGCGGCACATTTGTGCTGTCGCGCTTTCGCTTTGTAGTCCCGCCGAGAATCGAACTCGGATCTAAAGTTTAGGAAACTTCTATTCTATCCGTTGAACTACAGGACCGCATTGTCATTGGTGTGCAAAGTTAGTGCAAAATGTCGGAATCTGAATAAAAAGGGATAAAAAAACTTACTCCTCTTCCGGAATCTCAAAGATTGAGAAATTCACGCTGCCATAGACCCTGTGGCTGCTGAAATGCGGCATCGAAGAGAAGTCGTAGTCGCGTGAATGCTCAATAATGAACACCGAACCGGGGTGCAGCATGCCCGAGTTGAGCACCAGCCCTGGGATCTCGCCAAATCGAGGCAAGTCGTATGGCGGATCGGCGAAGATGAAGTCGAATTGCGTTCGGCACGCCGCCACAAACTTAAACACATCGCCTTTTATCAGAGTCAGGTTTTTCTCGTCCAGCTCCTGTGCCACTTTTCGTATGAAGTTGTATTGAATGTTGCTCTTCTCCACCGCCGTCACCGACCCGCAACCCCTCGACAGCAGCTCGATGCTCACGGCGCCAGTTCCGGCAAACAGGTCGAGCGCGCGCAGCCCATCGAAGTCGAGCATATTTTCAAGCACGTTGAATATGTTTTCGCGGGCGAAGTCGGTTGTCGGTCTCGCCGTAATGTTTTTCGGCACGTCGAACCTCCGGCGACCGTATTTACCTCTGATTATTCGCATAGTGGAAGAATTGTTAAGTCGAAAGGAGCCGCCGTCACGTTTTCGCCAAGGCGCATCATTTCGGCGGGGAATATCACTTGAGCCACGTTGCTCATCGTTTCGCGCAGGCGCGGCAGCAACTCTTGTCGCACCGCATTGTCGCCCACAACGTGCAGCTCATCGTCATTTTGGCTCAATTCGCAATGCTGCCAAGCGTTTGCGATGAAGTAGAACGCATCGTCGGCGCAGTTGAACGGGAACACGTTTGCAAACGCCACCCGACCGCTTTTGAGCACCACGATTTCCGCCGTTCCGTTGTCTACATACACAAACATCTTGTTGCGTCCGCCGTAAGCGTCTTTCCGCTTGAAGAATGTCAGCAGCGGAGTGAGGCAGTGCATTATCTGCGGGTTGTCGAAAGTGCGTCTCAGAAACGATTCGATGTTGCGGTCGATTCCGTAAACAATCGACAATCCAGCCTCCACGATGTGGTTGACCGCCACGTTGCGCCTGTCGTCGGGATATATGCAATCGTAATACCGTTGGCACTCGTCGTCGTCACCGCCAGCCATCTCGTCAGGGACAAGCAGAAACCTGTCGCTGCCTGTCACCACGGAAGTTTTGCCGAAAGACTGTAGCAGGAACGGGTTGTCGTAGACGGCGGCCTCGATGCACGATGCGTAACAGCAGGAAGTGTCGGCAAACGGCAATTCGCCGAACATCAGCGAGTTGTCGTCGCTGTCGCTGTGGATTGTGAATTTCAGCCTGTCTGCACATAGACGCAGAGCAAGAGACCACACCTCGGGGTGTGACACCTCAAAAATCGTATTGTCGACAGTCTTGCCCATTGTCTTAAAAATGAAAGTAACTACAAAGATAGTGCAAGATGAGTGAAGCGCAAAACAAATTTATTTGATTTTGTGTTTCCGAACCGCAGCCTAAAGTGTAAATGAGTCGGGGCATGCCTATGCCGGCGGCGACGCTCACGCAGCGCATCAAGGCGCACTTCTTCATCTGCTTCATAGCGCTGCTGATACTCAAAGTCATGCAGAAACAACTTGGCGCACAATATCCAGCAGGGCAAATCCGCAAAGCTCTCTCTCTGAAATGAACCTTGTGAAACTTGATGGCTTCGGATACATACCGGCATTCAACAACACGCCATTGACAGAAGCCTTGCAGGAACAAGCCAAAATACACATTAATAGACAGATAAATACACCAGCGCAGCTGAGAGCAGACTACCGGGCGGCACGCAAATGTTAAGCCAATGTTAAATAATCAGACAGCGTTTGCAATATAGCTACATTGTAAACGCTGTAACTATCTGTGTGCATTCATATTACAAACGCAACTGTCAAACTTGGAAAGATACTATATTATCAATATCTTTCCATCATTTATTCAATCGTATTTTTTCGTGGTATAGATAATTTACGATAATCGGCTTGCCTTTTTCCGAGCGTCCGTAAGGCAAATCGTTTATTCTGTATGGAAATCCCTGTGCCTTGGCATATTGGGAGATGTCATGTTCCAATGCCTGCCAGTAATCAAGCCTCTTCTTGTTGTATATTTTTACGTATAACGGAAAAAGGTCGAGATGCTTCTCTTGGATATACGTCATTATCTCTCCCTTGAACTGCCCGCGCAGATTCAGGTTTTCGAGCCAGATCAAATCGGCATATCCTTTCACTTTCTCGATAATCGCCTTCACATCGGTTATTCCGGGGAATATTGGAGATACGAAACACACGGTACGGATGCCCGCCTCATAGACCTGACGCATCGCTTTCAGGCGACGTTCTATGCTCACGGCATTGTCCATATCCGCACGAAACCGCTCGTCAAGCGTATTGACCGACCATGACACCGTTACTTTGGGAAACTGCTTCAACAGGTCGATGTCGCGCATGACAAGATCGGATTTTGTGCATATCATAATCTCGGCGTTGCTCCCACGCAGTTCTTCGAGAAGCCTACGAGTGCGGCAAAATTTCTCTTCATACGGGTTGTAGCCATCCGTCACTGAACCTATCACAATGCGCTCATTATCATATTTATGCGGATTGGTTATAGGTTTCCAGTTCTTCACGTCCAGAAAAGCACCCCACGGCTCTGTATGCCCGGTGAATCGTTTCATAAACGATGCGTAGCAATATTTGCAAGAGTGGGGGCAGCCAACGTAAGGATTGACAGAATAACCTCCGACCGGCAGTGAGGATTTGGTCATAACGCTATGTACGTCTATTTCTTTGATTATTTCAGTATTCATAGTATGCGTTTTATAAAATGTTCCAGTAGCATTTATGGGCAAAGCGGTAGCTGCTCCCGATATAGCAATCTACCGCTATGTTCATATTCTTTATCATGGATTTTATACAGACTCTCATAATATAATATTTTCCCCGTCTTCCGGAATGATCAGGCGGCTCATATCCGCCCCATGGTGGCAAGCCTCGTTGCGTAGAATCCCGCGCGTTGTCTGGCAATGGTCGATAGCATCCATGTGTACGGCAATCAGCTTGATGTGTGATGGGAGCGTGTCGAGCATCGTCATTACTTCCTGCTCGTCGGGGATGATGCAACCGTCCGTTTTGGAGAATTCAGGGAATACCGCACCGCCGCTGTTTACCACGATATAATCAGGACGATACTTTTCCACGGTGGCAAGAGTGCATTCTTCCCATTTGCAGTCGCCCATGATATAAATAGTCGGGAGTCCGTCGGACGTCAGCACATAGCCCGAAACAGGTCCCATCATCTGGCCTATCAGACCGAAACCGTGATGGCCAATAGTGCGGCGGATGGTCAGATGGCCTAAGGTTACGCTCTCTTCGATCGCTTCCACATTAGAGAAGCCATCTTTCAGGATGGTGTCCTTGTCTTGTGGCTGGGTGTAGAAAGGAATGTCTTTCGGCAAATGCAGCTTTACGCTTGGCTCGTAATGGTCGATGTGGTTGTGGGTGAGCAGTACCATATCAACACCTTCAGTAATGTCGCTAATTGGCATTACGAGATGCACCCTCGGATTCTTGTATACGCCGAGAGCGGATTGCAGAGTTCCTTTGTCGGCAAATACGGGGTCAATAAGAATGGTATGTTCTGCATAGTTGATTTTCAAGGTGGCATTGCGTACCAACCTAATAATTGCTTTTTCGTTCATAATGTTATGCTTCATATTGTTTTCGGGTACAAAGTTAGAAAGGATATCCCCATGCCTCGATGCCTTAAAAACGGGAATATATGCCATTTTGATAAAAATGGTGTATATTTGCAGAAGGCAAAAAAACAAGAGAGATGAAAGCTGTAATCAATCCCGAAAGACTTGTAAGCGTTCCGTTCAATAAAACGCAATGCGGCGTAGACTTCTACATCAACACGGGCGAAAGCAAGGACGTCTGTGGCGTCTTGACTGAGTATAAGACGTTTAAGACAGATTTTTTCAGCTTCTATTTCTTTCGCCGTGCCAATGGATATTTGTTGCTGAACTTCCGAAAAGTGGAGTTGCGGGATAGTATGGTGCTGCTTTTGTCGCCGCACCAGCAACAGGAATGGCATGTGAACGAGGAGGAATTAGACTACACTTTTCTTATTTTCCGCGAAGACTTTATGCGCACGTTCATCGCTGACAAGTTCTTCGTATATCGGCTGTTGTATTGTTACCAGACTGATACACCGCCCTGCTTGTTTGCCGAGAAGGAGGAGCTGTCGGAATATATGCGCCTCTTAAGAAAGATAAAACAAGAACTACGGTATCCAGTGGCAGACACTTACAACCTCATTGTGTCTGTGCTTTATTATCTGCTGGTAATTATCAACCGGGCATACGCCCAAGCTTATTGTCTGCCTGTCGAAGTTCCAAAAAATAATTACGCATTCAAATTCAAGGACTTGCTCGAAAAACATATCCGCACGACACAGCGCGTTCAGGAATATGCTGATATGCTTCGGGTGAGTCGTGTCACGTTGAATAATTCTGTCATGGCGCAATTTGGTGTATCGGCCATTCACTTACTCAAGCAACGCCTGTTGGAAGAGCTGAAAAACGAGCTGTTGTTCTCCGACCTGAATGTGAGTCAACTGGCAGACGAGTTCCACTTTTCCGATCCCAGTCACCTCATGCGTTTTTTCAAAAGAGAGACAGGCAAGACTTTTACCCAATATCTAATGAACTACAAAATGGGAATATATGAATAGAAATTTCATATTTGGCAATGAGTGCCATGTTAAGATATTTATTCCTTGAATAACGGTATTTTTCATCATAAAGGTTCATTTTTTCATCATAAAGGTTCATTTGTAGAGTCCAACAGCAAGTGCAAAATTAGTAAAAGTGTTTAAAGAATCGATCTTTCGGGGAGTCGAAGTTTATTTTCTCTCTCGGTCTGCGGTTTATTTTCTTTTGGATCTTCATGATTTTGCTGTCTGAGAAGTCGTCAAAGTTAGCCTTTTTGGGGATATACTTTCGGATGAGTTTGTTCGCGTTCTCGATAGCACCCTTCTGCCAAGAGCAGTATGAGTCTGCGAAGTATACCTTACCTCTTTCGCGCCCACCTCGGCTTAGCATACGTGTGATCTCAAGGTGTGCGGCGAATTCGTAGCCGTTGTCCGTGGTTATCGTGTGAACGAACTCCCTGTACGGGAAAAGTAGCCTCGCCACGACTTTCGCTGTAGGCAGGGCCTTGCGGCCGCACTTCAGCTTCTCCATCAGAATGAAGTTGGTGGAACGTTCCGTGAGCGTGACAATGGCGTGGCCGCATGGGTCTACGATGGTGTCCATCTCCCAATCGCCGAAGCGTGTGCCGTCCGCCTCCTTGGGACGGTCGTGGATGCTTGTGCGATTGGCTATGTTCGTGGCCTTGGTAGGACGTATCGCCTTGATTCTCTTGGTGTACTTCAGTTCATGCGGCATATGTTTCGCAAGACGTCCGCTGGCGTCTGCATGCACATGGTTGTAGATGGTCTGTATTGCGATATGAATACCCTCCTTGCGCAGTACGCCGGCAATCTGCGATGGCGACCAGTCCTCTTCCTCTATCATCTGCTCGATACGCCACCATAACTCCGCTGGCTTGCGGTGGTTGCCCTCCAGCCCGTGCTTGCGCGCTTCCGCCTTGCGTTGGGCGGTGCGCCACACGTATTCGCCGTTGGTGTTACTGTTGCGTCTGATCTCTCGAAGCACAGTGGACGCGGACACCTCGATTTCGCGAGATATTCTGCTTATGCTCCACTTTCTTTTTATTCCCAGGTATATTTCGTACCTTTGTTCTGAGGTTAGTTGGGGTCAGTAGAAATTTATCCCCACTAAATTTCTACTGACCCCTTCTATTTGGACACTGCACGGTGGAGGGGGCATGGCTGTGTGTATAAAAGAAAAGCGTCCAACTTTCGTTGAACGCTTTCTCAAGTTGTCCAGGAAGGACTCGAACCCTCACAGGCGGAACCAGAATCCGAAGTGCTACCATTACACCACTGGACAATTTCTTTCGTTTTGGTAGTGCAAAGGTAATACCTTTATTTTAAACTGCAAATTATTTTGGGCATTTTTTTTAGACAAAAAAAGAGTGCGAATAATTAATTCGCACTCTTTCAGTATTGTATGCTCCAAAAAATTATTTGAACTGAGCGTCGATAAATTTGCGGAGTTGGTCGTTAGGCTTGGCTGTATATGCTTTTTCGTAGTGCTCCTTAGCCTTAGCCATATTGTTTTCAGCCACCTGGGCGTATGTTGCGATGTAGAGGTTTGCCTCATAAGCGATGCTGTTCTTAAGTTGCTCGCTCATGTTGGCATCTTTTGCCATAGCGTCAAGAGCTTCCTGATAAGTCTTGGCGCACTCCTCGTTTACGTTTGCACCGTAGTATCCGTTCATCAAGCTTGCCTTGCGTTGAAGCACAACAGCGTAGTTTGAAGTCTTGTCAGCTTTCTCGTCGATGGCTTTGAACACTTCCATACCTCTGTCGAACATAGCCTTCTTCAATTCCGGGTCTTTGACAAACGCAGCGGCGTTGGTGTAGCGTGAAAGCAGGGTGAGGAGGTTGTTGAGGTCGTAATCCTTGCCGTATTCCTGACCGTCGATAAATTTCTGGTATGCTTCGGCTGCCTTTACGAAAGGCTCTGGATTATGGGCAGAAGCAGCCTTTATGCAAGCGAGACTGAGCTGCTGGTACAGGCTGTACTGTTTTGGGTTCACCTTGATGGCCTTCTCGTAGGCGCCTACTGCCAAAGAGTCGAGACCGAGTTTCTTCAACACGTCAGCGTATGTAGTGTAGTCGTTGACAGTGAATGTGTAAGTCTTGTCTTCAGGCATAGTGAAGAATGACTGAGCGGCAGCTGCAGCGTCTTCCATTTCGCCCAATTCAGCCTTGTTGAGGAAGAGCATACGTTTCATCAAGAACGGACGGAAGTTCTTTGCAAGAAGTTTTTCTGCCCATTCGATTGACTGAGTGTAGTCTTTTGCGAAATAGAGAAGCACGGCATAGCGCGACTCGTCGCTCTCGAAGTGGTTGGGGTTCTCAATCACCTTCTTGTACTGCTCAACGGCTTTTGTCCATTGGTTGTTCTCGTAGTATTTCTCGGCGAGCTCACGCTGCGAGAGCAGAGAGTTTGGCTTCTGGTCGGCGATTGTTTTCAATTTCTCAATAGCCACAGCTGGAGCGATGTGGAAATATGTGTTGGCATACTTCACGTAAGCGATAGGGTCTTCAGGGTTGAAGTTGATAGCCATTTCGTAGTAACCGGCAGAGTTGCCATAGTCTTTTTGGTTGGCAAGCATGTCGCCCTCGAAAAGGTAGATGTTGCCTTCGTTTTTGTTTTTCTTCTTAGCGTCCTTCAAGAATGTCTGATATTCTTTTTTGTAGACTATAGAGTCTGTGTTGTAGTAAGTGCGTGCGATTTCTACTTTCACTTTGGCAGCTTCTTTCTTGCCGAATTTGTCGGCTTGTTTGAAGAAGTCCTTCGCTGCGTTGGCGTTGTTTTCCTTGAGCGCTACCGCACCTTTGCCGATGTAGTTGAAGGCGTATTGAGCGTCGTTCTGGATGCCGAGGTCAAAATATTTTGAGGCTTGAGTCTTGTTGCCCTCGCTAAGGGCGATGTTGCCAAGATAGTAGTAAGCTACGGCTTTGTTTGTCTCCGGGTCGTTGATAGTCTGGTCGAGCACGATCTTTGCGTTTTCTCCCTGACCAACCTGGTAGTATTCAACACCGTCTTGGTATCCATCGGCGAAACCGGTGACTGCGGTTCCTGCGAGGACAGCTGCTGAAAGAATAAATTTGAATTTCATCATTGTAAGTTGTTAATCTGTTTATAATTATTTGAAATTTATTTTTAATTTTCGATTACTACGGCGCGTTGCGGCGGCACGTTGGCTGGCATTACGCCTGTGTTGAGTATCACTTTCTGTCCAGGGATGCTCGTTATGAAACGGCAGAATGCGTGCTGTTTGCTGCTCGTCGGGCTGGTGCACACGGCATAGATGGTGCGGAACAGAGGATAGTTGCCGGTGTAGATGTCGTATTGATACGGCTTGTAGGCGTAGGGCGAGTCGTTTTTGCGTATCGGCACCACTTTTATCGCCTGACTGTAGTCGGCTTCTGTCTGCTCGGAATACATGTCGTGGTTCACTTCGGCTGCCGTTTCCATTTCGTTGAGTTCGCTTTTCGAGTAGTTTGCCACTATGGCAATGTTGTTGAGGTCGCGGCTGAGCCAGCTGACGCCGATTATTCCGATGGCGTTCTTGTGGGTGCGTACCATCTCGAAAACGTCCTTGTTGGTCTTTTGGGCATACACGTTTTTGCAGAACGGCTTGCGGTTGGTGACATTCTGCATCATGTATTTCACCGTGCTTGAGTTTTGGTTGTCGAACACCACCGATATGTCGCCGAGTTTCGACGGTGAGATTTCGTTCCAGTTTTTGGTTTTCCCGGTGAGGATGTCGCTGAGTTGCTGTATGGAGAGCTCGGCGATGTCGTTGCCGGTGTGTGTGATTACGGCTATTGCGTCGACAGCCACGGGCACGCAGTATGTGTTGCGGTGGTTGGCTTCGAGAAATCTGCGGCGCTCGTATGTCATCTCTGTTGCGGTGATGTATACGCCGCGGGTGAGATTCATGATTGAGTCGTCGATGGCTTTCTCGTCGACGTAGTGGGCGTGGATGCGCACGTCGGGGTATTTCAGTTCGTAAACCTGCACTTCCTGGCGGATTATGTTTTCAACCGATTCATCGCACATCAATTTGAATTCCGTTTCTTTCGGCTCTTTGTTGGAGTTGCCGCAGGCGGAAAGCGCGGCGACAGCCGTCAGAAGTATTATGTTTTTTAACGTTGTCTTCATTGTCAGTCTCGTCTGTATGTGTAGTCGATACCTTTGTATTGTCTGTATCCGCGGAAAATTCCGTATGCGATAAATACGATTCCGAGGGTCAGCGACACGTAGCGCGGCACCTCAAAAAAGTTGGCGAGCATCAAGTAACCCATTCCAAAATAGATGATTATCATAATGATGCCAAACACAGCGCGCATAATTTTTGCTGCCGTCCATCGGCTGCTGGCGCTTTCTGTTGTCGACTTTATGTCTTCGTTGTTAGTTTTCATATAGTAAAGGTATATAAAAAAATCAATTCTAAGGCGTTGGAATCCGTGTTTTTTAAATTCTTAACCATTATAGCCTTACTTTTACGAAAAAAACGAAGCCGCCTGTTTGTTGGCGACTTCGTCTGGAGCCTGAAAAGGGACTCGAACCCTTGACCTTTTCGTTACGAATGAAATGCTCTACCGACTGAGCTATTCAGGCTTGGTTTTGCCTTCCTGTTAAAGACGCTGCAAAGGTAGCGTTTTTATTTGAATCGGCAATTATTTGCTGTAATTTTTTTTGCTGAATGTTGCTACGATTTTTGGTTTGCCGATTTTCGCCATCGCCGGTGTCGACAATTGCGGAATCATGTCGGTGAGCGTTTTTTTGATGTTGCCGAGGTAGTCTCTTGATTGGATGAATGTGGCATCGACGGGGATGAGGTAGAAGTCCTCGATTCCGTCTTCGCCGGCAAACTCGCCGTCGAGCACCGATTTGACGTATGGACGCAGTCCGGTAAACGAGTATGTTTTTGTCGTCTTGTTGTATTCGGTGTAGAATGACGTCTTGTTGTCGGGCAGCGTGCTGTTGGCGAAAAACTTGTCTTTCTCTGACGCTTTCACCAGAAGCATATACTGTGGCGGCGCGATGCCTGCGCTGTTGGCTATCTCTGTGACCGGAACGGTGAGCGTGACGGTGTTGAGCACAATCTGTCCCTCCGTCTCGAGTTTGGTGAAGCGGTTAAGAATGTCGTTGACGGGCATGTCGATTTTCACGTTGTAGCCTGCTGGCGACACTACGACAGGTTCGCCGGCGTCGGCCATAGCTTTGATTTCTGCCGACGGAGTGTAGCGGATATTGTTGTTGGTCACTACTTCAGGAGCGGTTCCGAGATAGTTTGCCGAGCGTTCGTAGATTGTGTCGCTGCCGTTGTCTTTTGTGCCGTGCTTGCGGTAGTAGACGCGCATCATCGTTGAGCTGATTTTGGTGACGCGTCCGTTGCCGTAGCTTGTGGTGGCATAGATGCCGGGGAAATACTGCTTGAACGATTCCGGGTCTCTGAGCACTGAAGGGTTTGTAGTGTACAGGTTATACAATCCTGTGCCTATCGACTTTGGCATTGACACTGCTATTTGATAGTATGTGTCGGTGTTGCCTGTAGATGAGTTGCGTTCAGCAAGCAGGATGCTGTCCTGGTTTACGGATGTCATTGAGTAGGAGCGCGAGCCGAGCAGGTCGGATTTGTAATAATAATCCTTCGTGTCGAAGTCGCTGTAGATTGGGAACGGAAGGCTTTTGTGGAGCTTGAACACGTCAACCTTCATCGGTACGATGGAGTCGCCGACATATTGTCCCATCGGCACCTTGAGCAGAAGGCGCACGGAGTCGATGTCGTTGAGACCAACCCCGACTGTGTCGATTTCGCTCGACGGCATGAATTCGGTCACAAAGTCGGATTCGAGAGTTCCGTATTCTTTCACGTTGATGGCGCCGAGCAGGTGCGTGAGCGAGCGCGGCGTCATTTTATTGTTTATTTCAGGGGAGCACACCACGGTGAATGTGGAGTCGACAACAATACTTGCCTCTGTGTCGAGGATGGATGTGCCGACGTTGTTCTCGTCGCAAGCTGTCGCCACGATCAGCACCGCCAATGTGGCCACTACCCAATTTATGAGTTTAAGCATTTCTGATTGTAGATTTTATAATGTCTTGTAGAATTCGGCATATTTGTCCACGTCGAAACTACCTTCGTAAGGAAGACATGGAATCTTGTTCTCTTCGATGAAGTCGAGCAATTCCTGGGCGACGGTCTCTGTGTGGATAATCACGCCGTCGGAGTGGGCGAGCGCCAGTTTTGCAAGAGCGGTGAAGTCTACAGGGCGTCCGGCGATTGATTTCAGGTCGTCGTCGCTGAAGCCTTCCATTCTCAGTTTTTCTTCAAAGCGAGGGTCGAGCTGTCCGTTGAAGGAAGAGCCGTAGAGTGAATATACCACTTTCGAGCCTCTGAACGAAGGGTCGTCGGCATACACTTTCTTCACGTAGAGCGGAGTCAGTGCCGACAACCATCCCTGACAATGCACGATGCTTGCCTCCCAACGCAGTTTCTTTACGGTTTCTATTGTGCCGCGCACAAAGAATATGCAACGCTCGTCGTTGAGTTCGGGCAATTCTTCGGTTTCAAGTCCTTTTCCGGGATTGCGCTGGAAATAGTCTTCGTTGTAGATGAAATAAACCTGCATGCGCGCCGGCTGCAAGGTTGCCACTTTGATGATTAGCGGATGGTCGGTATCGTCGATGATCAAGTTCATGCCCGACAGGCGGATTACTTCGTGCAGTTGGTTTCTACGCTCGTTGATACAACCGTATTTAGGCATAAATGTGCGCACTTCATAGCCTCTTTCCTGTATGCCCTTTGGCATGTCAAGCCCGGCTTTCGACATTTCCGATTCCGGAATATAGGGCATAATCTCTTGATTAACAAACAATACCTTCTCTTTGCTCATATTTTTATGATAAATTGTCTAATGCAAAGGTAGTAAAAAATATTTGAATATGAAAGTCTTACACCGTTCTGACGGCAAAAAAAGGGATTAAAAGAGGTGAAAAAGCGTAAAATTGACAGATTGCATCGACGTTTGAAACGTGGCTGGACGCAAAAAAATAGAAAAATATTGCGTGTTGCATTTTTCTATGTAATAAATATTTACTTCCTTTGCACGGCTTAAAATGAAACAAAATGAGAGTTGTAAAGACTATTTCGGAGTTAAAATCCTTAATTTCAGGATATAAGCAAGAAAATAAGACGGTCGGTCTGGTTCCGACCATGGGTGCGTTGCATGCCGGACACAAGTCGCTTGTCGACCGTGCCCGCAAGGAGAACGACATTGTTGTGGTGAGCGTTTTCGTCAACCCGACACAATTCAACAACAAGCAGGATTTGGCTACATATCCACGCACCGAGGAGCGCGACTGCGCGCTTCTGGAGGCTGCCGGATGCGACGTGGTGTTTATGCCTGCGGTAGAGGAGGTTTATCCAGAGCCCGACAACCGCCAGTTCGACCTTGGCGCGGTGGCTGAGGTGATGGAGGGTGCGCACCGTCCCGGCCATTTCAACGGGGTGGCGCAGATTGTGAGCAAGCTGTTCGGCTTCGTGGAGCCCGACCGTGCATACTTCGGGGAGAAGGACTTCCAGCAGATTGCCGTTATTCGCAAGATGGTGCAGCTGGAGGGCTTCAAATTGCAGATTGAGGCATGCCCGATAAAGCGCGAGGACGACGGCCTGGCATTGAGCAGCCGCAATGTGCGTCTGACAGCCGAGCAGCGTCAATTGGCACCAAACATATACCGCGTTTTAAAAGAAAGTTGTAACTTTGCAAAATCGCACACAGTCGCAGAGACTGAAAAGTTTGTTGTCGACAGCCTTAACGCGCTGCCTCAGATGGAGGTGGAGTATTATTCGATTGTCGACGCTTTGACAATGCAGCCTGTCAGCGACTGGGCTGACGCCGACAGCATTACGGGATGTATAACGGTCTACTGTGGCGAGGTGCGTCTGATAGACAACATTGCTTACAAGAAAGCGGAATAAAAAAGAGCGATAAATAGAAAATGCAAATTGAAGTTTTAAAGTCGAAGATTCATCGTGCAACGGTGACAAGTGCCGACTTGAATTACATTGGCAGCATCACCATCGATGAGGATTTGATGGATGCCGCAGGCATTGTGGCTAACGAGCGTGTTTATATTGTTGACAACAACAACGGCGAGCGCCTTGACACATACGCTATCCCTGGCGAGCGTGGCTCTGGCGCGATATGCCTTAACGGAGCGGCAGCACGCAAGGTGTATGTTGGCGACGTGGTCATAATAATGGCTTACGCGCATATCGATGCCGAGGAGGCGCGCACCTTCAAGCCGAAGGTGGTGTTTCCGGAGCCGGTGACCAACAAATTGTGATTATAAACGAAAAAAGATAAAGACTACAGATGTTTGAGAATTTAAGCGAAAGACTTGAGCGGTCGTTCAAACTGCTGAAAGGACAAGGAAAAATCACGGAAATCAACGTTGCGGAAACGTTGAAGGACGTGCGCCGTGCCCTGCTTGATGCCGATGTCAACTACAGCGTGGCAAAGCAGTTTACCGATACGGTAAAGGCGAAGGCGCTGGGTCAGAACGTGATAACGGCTGTAAAGCCGAGCGAGTTGATGGTGAAGATTGTCCACGACGAGTTGGCACTGCTTATGGGCGGTGTGGCTGTCGACGTGAATCTTTCAGGCAATCCGACAGTGATTTTGATGTCGGGTCTGCAGGGTTCCGGTAAGACAACATTCTCCGGCAAACTTGCCAGAAAATTCAAGAGCGAGAAGGGCAAGCGTCCGTTGCTTGTCGCCTGCGACGTTTATCGTCCTGCGGCTATCGAGCAGTTGAAGGTGCTTGGCGAGCAGATTGATGTGCCTGTCTACACTGAGCCGGAATCGAAAAATCCGGTAGAGATTGCGCAGAATGCCATCAAGCACGCCAAGGCGCACAATTATGATATGGTAATCGTCGATACAGCCGGACGTCTTGCTGTCGACGAGCAGATGATGGACGAGATTGAGGCGATAAAGAAGGCCATCAATCCTCAGGAAACATTGTTTGTGGTCGATGCGATGACCGGTCAGGATGCTGTTAACACCGCCAAGGAGTTCAACCAGCGTCTGGATTTCGACGGTGTGGTACTTACGAAGCTTGACGGTGACACCCGTGGTGGTGCGGCTTTGTCAATCCGCACGGTTGTCGACAAGCCTATCAAGTTTGTCGGTACGGGCGAGAAACTCGAGGCTCTCGACGTGTTCCATCCGGCACGTATGGCCGACCGTATCCTCGGCATGGGCGACATCGTTTCTCTCGTTGAGCGCGCACAGCAGCAATATGACGAGGAAGAGGCGCGCCGCTTGCAGAAGAAGATTGCGAAAAACCAGTTTGACTTCAACGATTTCATGGCGCAGATTGCCCAAATCAAGAAGATGGGTAACTTGAAAGACTTGGCTTCGATGATTCCTGGTGTGGGCAAGGCTATTAAGGATGTGGACATCGACGACAACGCCTTCAAGGGCATTGAGGCTATCATCCAATCGATGACTCCTCTCGAACGCCGCAATCCTGAAATCATCAACGGCAGCCGCCGCCAGCGTATTGCGAAGGGTAGCGGAACGTCGCTGCAGGAGGTCAACCGCTTGTTGAAGCAGTTTGAAAGCACGCGCAAAATGATGAAGATGGCAACTTCGATGAAGTCGCTGAACATGATGCGCAAAATGCGCCGCCACTGATAAGGCAACATTTTTAAAACAACATAGCGCAATGGCTTGGAACGGGTCTTATATTAAGAATGTGTTTTCAGCCATTGCGCTTCTTTTGTCGTTATGCGCCGACGGCTTTGCTGCAGGCAGCCTGCTGACCGACACTGTCTTGAATCCGTCGATGTTTCCCGGGACGGAACGCAGTGTCTCGGTCTATGCCACGGAGCGTTGCGGCGGTGAGTCGGCGTTGCTCTTGTGTTTCGACGGCGATGTGTTTGCCTCGAAGGCGGTGCTCGACAGTCTTGTGGCGAATGGGACAATGCCGCCAGTCGTGGCTGTGTTTGTCAACCCGGGCGTGGTGAAGGACAGCGACGGCGCGGCGGTGCGCTACAATCGCAGCAATGAGTTTGACGCTTTGACGGGCGGTATGCCTGACTTCGTTGTCGATGTGCTGCTTCCTAAGGTGGGGCGCATGTTGTCGCCGCTTGGAATAGGCATCTCCGCTAATCCCGACATGCACGCCGTGGCTGGCGCAAGCAGCGGCGGAATAGCGGCGTTTACTTTGGCTTGGCGTCGTCCCGACGTGTTCCGTAGGGTGTACTGCAGTGTAGGCACGTTTGTGGCGATGAGGGGCGGTGACGGCTATCCTGCGCTTGTGCGGAAAACCGAGCCCAAACCGCTGCGCATATTTCTGCACGACGGCAGGAATGATGCGTGGAATCCTCTGTTCGGACATTGGTTTGACTACAATCAGCTTATGGAGTCTGCGTTGCGTTTCGCGGGCTACGACGTGGCGCATTCGTGGGACGATGGCGGGCACTCGATTCGTGGCGGCATCCGCGAGTTTCCGAAGGCGATGGAATGGCTGTGGCGTGATTGGACGGAGCCGCTGTCGGCAGGGCGTTCGCAAAACGATATGCTGCAGTCGCTCGTCGTGGAAGGCGAGGGTTGGGAAGTGGCAGACGGAAAGGTGGAATTTCCTGATCATTCATTGATGAAAACGTCGGAAGGATTCGTCTTCGGAGAGAAGGGCGGACAGTCGACAGCCATCAGCCCCGACCATCGTGTGCTTGTGGAGGCGGAGCGCAATTCTGATTGGCTTGTGGCGGGAATTGTCGCAGCCGACGGCTCGGTGGCTTGCAGACAGCGGTTCTATTGGCTTCACAATGTGGAGCATTGCGCAGATACGACGGTGCGTCAAATGACGTTTGACATACGCGGCAATTTGTTTGTGGCCACCAATATGGGCGTTCAGGTGTGTGACCAGAACGGTAGGGTGCGCGCCATTCTTCCGTTGCCGGGCGGAGCCGCGGTTGAGGCAATGAAGCTGATAGGCGACCGTCTGTATGCAAAAAGCGGCGCAACTGTCTATGTGCGCCGCCTTAAAACTGTGGGATGCAGTCCATCCGAATCTCCGTTCAAGCCCGTGTCGCAGGGACAGGGCTAACGAAGCAACGGAGCGTAGTCGGTCGGTGTGAGTTTTACGTTGTAGATCTGTCTGCCGTTCTGGTCCACACCACGGTATCTGAAAGTGTAGCCGGCTCTGGCGGCCTCCTGTACAAGATCCGAAGAATTGAAATCGTCGGAGAACGCACTGAGAATGTTTTCCTCCATATACGACTGCATATATTCGGCGGTGGCGTCGTCGGCCACGGTGTCGGTGAGTTTGTATTCGTACAATATGCTTTTTGCCGTATTGTTGACGTCAAATTTGGTTTGCAGCAAGTTGTCGCCAATCTTTAATGGGTTTGATGCTATTAATTTTGAAAAATCCGACAGCCTGTCTGCCAACGACTTGTTTTCCACATCCACATTATCCTTGAATCTCAGAGTCGACAGAATCGACTTGGATGTCGGAGTGGTTCCGGTTTTGTAGGCATAGAAAGTGAAGCACAAGCCCACGCTTGCCTGCGCCGCATAGGCAGTGCCGCGGTGTGGCACTCCGAGCACATCGGTCTGAAACTCGACAGCCTTCGCCGGCGTGCCTCCAAGCTTCTCGTCGCGAATTTCGCCCACATAACTTGCGTTGGTGAAGAAGTTGTTGGAGCCTTCCACCACCTGCTGCTGCAGGAAAGATTGAAGGTCGACATCCACTTCATATACGCCGATTACCAGCATTTCCGTTTCTGAAGTGTTAGACATAGTTACAAGGCTGCTTATGGGGTAGCCCACGTCGGACGACTCGGCTATCCATGTGTCGGGAGCGGTTACGGTAAGGTCTTTAGTGTCAATAGTCTTGGCACTAAGTCCGACAACGGCTGCCAACAAAAACAAAAACAAGAGTGACAAATGTTTTTTCATTACATATAACGGTTTAAGTAAGTTTTTTACAAAAGTAGTGTTTTTTCGCCGTCTGACAACAGCAAACGCAAAAACAGAGAAATTTTTTTTGACGTTAGCCGAATTTGCGCTATCTTTGCGTGCAATAAATTTTCAACCCATATGTCATTTATTGCAGATAAAGTAGTGATGGACGGGCTCACGTATGACGACGTGCTGTTGATTCCCGCCTATTCTGAAGTACTTCCAAAGACAGTCGATCTCTCGACTAAGTTTTCACGCAACATTGAATTGAAGATACCGTTTGTTACAGCGGCGATGGACACTGTGACCGAGTCGCAGATGGCTATAGCCATTGCACGCGAGGGCGGCATCGGTGTGATTCATAAAAATATGAGCATCGAGGAGCAGGCTCGTCAGGTTGCAATCGTGAAACGTGCTGAAAACGGTATGATTTACGACCCAGTGACAATCAAACGGGGCTCTACCGTGCACGACGCTCTCGGCATCATGGCAGAATATAAGATTGGAGGAATTCCGGTGGTCGACGACGAAGGTTATTTGGTTGGCATCGTGACTAACCGGGATTTGCGTTTTGAAAGGGATATGAACAAGCGCATCGACGAGGTTATGACAAAGGAAAATCTGGTGACTACCAACCAAACCAGCGACCTTGAGACTGCCGCTCAGATTCTTCAAGAGCACAAAATCGAGAAATTGCCCGTTGTCGACAAAGACAACAAACTCGTAGGCTTGATTACATACAAGGACATCACCAAAGCCAAAGACAAACCAATGGCATGCAAGGATGCCAAGGGCAGATTGCGTGTGGCTGCCGGTGTGGGTGTGACTGTCGACACATTGCAGCGTATGGAGGCATTGGTAAACGCCGGTGCCGACGCTATCGTAATTGATACAGCTCACGGACATTCCAAATTCGTAATTGAAAAACTTAAAGAGGCGAAGCAGCGTTTTCCTAATGTGGACATCGTTGTGGGCAACGTTGCTACGGGTGCTGCAGCCAAGATGCTTGTCGAGGCTGGCGCCGACGCTGTCAAGGTGGGCATCGGTCCGGGCTCAATCTGCACAACCCGTGTGGTTGCCGGTGTTGGCGTGCCGCAGCTGTCGGCTGTCTATGATGTTGCCAAAGCGCTTGAGGGAACAGGTGTGCCTTTGATTGCCGACGGCGGACTCCGCTATTCAGGCGATGTCGTGAAGGCGCTTGCTGCAGGCGGCTACAGCGTGATGATCGGTTCTCTCGTGGCAGGTACAGAGGAGGCTCCTGGCGACACCATCATCTTCAACGGACGTAAATTCAAGTCATATCGCGGCATGGGTTCGCTCGAGGCAATGGAAAACGGCTCGAAAGACCGTTATTTCCAAGCCGGCACTACCGACGTCAAGAAACTTGTGCCGGAGGGCATCGCCGCTCGCGTGCCTTACAAGGGAACGCTTTATGAGGTGATCTATCAGTTGGTGGGCGGTCTGCGCTCGGGTATGGGCTATTGTGGCGCTGCCGACATTGAGAGACTCCACGATGCCAAGTTCACGCGTATCACCAACGCCGGTGTTCAGGAAAGCCATCCACATGATGTGACAATCACCAGCGAGGCACCTAACTACACCCGCCAGTAGGATTGAAATGTTAAGATTTCAATAAAATTCACGCAGAGATATAATTTTGTCGTCAAGACAGCGTTATATCTCTGTGTCATTTTAAATGAAATAAAAGAAATGAGAAGAACAAAATTGTTTGTAGGAACACTTCTTGCAGCAGGATTCGTTGTTGCATTTGCTGCGTCGAAGAAAGATCCGGTTCTGATGAAAGTTGACGGCAAGCCCGTGACGTTGTCGGAATTTGAATATATGTACCACAAAAACAATCAGCAGCAAGTGGCGCAACAACCGTTGGAGAAATATCTCGATATGTTTGTCACTTATAAGTTGAAAGTGGCTGACGCAGAGGCAGCGGGAATTGACACCACAGCAGCGTTCAAAAAAGAATATGAGGGCTACCGCAACGAGTTGGCTATGCCGTATCTTCGCGACACTGTTGCGGAGGAGGCTATGCGCAAACAGCTCTATGAGCATCTGAAGACAAATGTGCTCGCGAGCCACATCATGTTGCCTCTCGGCAAGGATATGGCAGAGAACGATGTGTATAAGGCACGTCTCGACAGTCTGCGCTCTTGCATCGTTGCCGGACAGCCGTTCGACTCTCTGGCGAGAAAGTATTCTGTTGACCGCAGTGTGGTTCAAAACGGCGGATCGATGGGATATGTGTCGGCTGGACAATTTCCGTGGCAATTTGAGGATGCTTGCTACAACACGCCTGTCGGACAGGTTTCAGAGCCGTTCCGAACAGACTATGGCTGGCATATTGTAAAGACGTTCGGCAGCCGTCCGGATGCCGGCGAGGTGCTTGTGGAGCATATCCTTAAACTTTATCCGCGCAATGCAACCGACGAGCAGAAGGCTCAGGTGAAGCACGTGATGGACAGCATATATAATGTTGTCAAGGGCGGAGCTGACTTTGAGGATGTTGCACGTCGCGAGTCGGAGGATCCGGGTTCGGCGCGTCAGGGAGGCAAATTGCCGTATTTCGGCAAAGGCCGTATGGTGCCTGAGTTTGAGAAAGTGTCGTATGAATTGGGCAAGGGTGAGATTTCCAGCCCATTTGAGACACGCTACGGTGTGCATATCGTCAAGAAGCTTGACTCGCACTCTGTCGCTGACTATGCATCGGTGCGCGACCAGCTGACGGCAATGGTTGGTATGCGTGGCAATATCGCAGTCGATTCAAAAGTGGTTCAACTGAAGAAGAAATACAAATTCAGTCTCAATGACAAGTTGATGAAGAGACTTCGTTCGGAGGTAACACTTCCCGACAGCCTTGACAATGCTTTCATCGACAAGTATGCGGCGTCAAACGAGGTGCTGTTCACTCTTGGCGGACAGAAATATCCGTTGTCGTTGCTGATTGGTGAGTTCGGACGTCCGGGACGTATGGCAGGCGAGGTGGCATATAAATTTATGGATGCCAAACTTGCAGAGGTTGAGAAAAAAACGGTGCTTGAATATGAAAAGCAGCAGTTGGAGAAAAACAACGCCGATTTTGGAAACCTTGTCCGTGAATATCGCGACGGCATGCTGCTCTTTGAGGTCAGCAACCGCAACGTTTGGCAGAAAGCCTCTACCGACACTGAGGGCTTGAAGGCCTTCTTCGAGGCGCATCGTCAGAACTACAAGTGGGACGCTCCGAAATACAAAGGATATCTTGTCGAGACAACCAGTGACTCAATCACCGCGCTCGCCAAGCAGCGTATTGCCGAGGTTGCCGCCGACAGTGTGGTCACTGTGTTGCGCAAGGAGTTTGGCAAGAATCTGAAGGTGACACGTGTGCTTGTCGCAAAAGGTGAGAATGCCAAGGTCGACTCTGAGATGTTTGGCACCGACAGGGTTGTTGCTGCCGACAAGGATAAATACAAAGACTATTTCGTGTTTGGCGGACGCTTGATTGCAAAGCCAGAGGAAGTGGCTGATGTGCGCGGACTTGTTGTTGCCGACTATCAGAACTACCTTGAGGGGGTTTGGGACGAGCAGCTCCACAAGAAATACACTGTGGAAATAGACAAGAAAGTGCTTAAGCAAGTGAAATGACAAGGCTCTAAGCCGTGAATATGCTAAAAAAACGGGCAACGCAGAATTCAACTGCGCTGCCCGCTTTTTTTGGCATATATGAGTTGCCTATGATTTGATGTGCTGTTGTATTGCCGTGAGAGGTAGGAATATAAGGGTTTAGTGTTGAGTTTTTGTTGAGCCGCTTGTGAGTTTGGGTATAGGATGAAAAAGGTCATTATTGTAGACATTCCGCCTAATTTTGTGGACGTAACAACTTAAAATCTAAAATCTAAAAAATGAAACTTAGTAGAATTGTTCTTTCGATTGCATTATTGTCGTCGTTGCCGCTTCAGGCAGGAGTGGTCAACGTTGGTAGCGGAAGCTACACGACCGATCATCCGGGCTATGACCAAGCCGGGCGCAACAAAGTGCCGGCAGGCACACCGCAGCTGAGTGGTGACGCTGTGGGACACCCCGTCCCGACAAACGACTGGTGGAGCAACGTGCTCTACAAGGACCAGTCGGAAAATATTTTTGCATATCCCATGGGCATGCGCACACGTGCTGACGGACTCACACTCGCCTATATTCCGAAAGGCGCAATGGTTGACTTCAGTCCGGTGCATATCAGCGTGGGCAACATCACATCGGCAAAAACCACCGTGTCTGACTATTCAGACTGGACGTTCACCATGCGGTGGGGTAGCGGAAGCGAATATTTCGATGCTACGGCGGGTTTGGCTATGCCGTTTGTATATTTTACAAAACACAGCTCGCAGGCAGTTACCGTAACTTTCCGTGAGGGAATGGGCTCTGTTTCTGTCGACGGCTCCACGCTTGTGTTGTCGAAAGGCTTCAACGGCGCGTCGTTTGCCATCTATGCCCCTGAGGGCAGCACGTGGACAGGCAGCGGCTACAGCTACACGTCGACACTTGGAGGCAAGAATTATTGGTCGGCGGCAATATTGCCGTTGTCGACAACCGATGCCGTTGCCACGGCACGCAACCTGCGGCAATATGCGTTTGTCTTTCCAGCCGACACGCGTGTCAACTATTCCTACGACGAGGCAACAGCTCAGGTACGCACGGACTATGTGGTGACTCCCGATGTGAAGGAAGGCTCCACATCGACTGTTCTGCTCGGACTTTTGCCACATCATTGGGCGCATCTTGCTGCCGACAGCGCTGTTCCGGCAGGGCTGACTTATGCCACTTTGCGCGGAGATGTGCGCACGCTTGCAGGCAACCGTTTCTCAACGGTCAACACTTTCGGCGGCATACTCCCGACGCTTCCTTATGTGGAGGAAGGTGCCTCGACGGGCTTCTCAAAGGCGGAGCTCGACAGACTTGAGGCAGAAGTGGTGGCAGATCACGGCTTGACTGACTGGACCGACACCTACAACGACGGACAGCTGCTGAACCGCCTCATCCAGACAGCCCATGTGGCGAAAGCTTCGGGCAACAACGCTGTCTTTAATCAGGCATTCAACCTCGTGAAGCAACGTTTGGAAAACTGGCTGACGTATACCAGCGGAGAGAAGGCATTCCTGTTCTATTACAATAAAGACTGGACCACGATGTTCGGCTATCCGGCAGGCCACGGTCAGGACGAGTATATCAACGACCATCATTTTCATTGGGGTTACTTTATCCACGCAGCCGCATTCATTGAGCAGTACTCGCCGGGATGGGCAACGCAATGGGGCGATATGGTCAACCTCCTTGTGCGCGACGCCGCCACCAGCGACCGCAACGACCCGATGTTCCCATATTTGCGCAACTTCAGCCCTTACGCAGGCCACTGCTGGGCCAATGGTGTGGCATCGCTGCCGCAGGGCAACGACCAGGAGTCGACATCCGAGTCGATGCAGTTTCACTCGTCGCTTATCCATTGGGGTTCGGTGACTGGCAACCGTGCCGTCCGCGACTTGGGCATCTATATGTATGCCACCGAGCAGTCGGCGGTAGAGGAGTATTGGTTTGACCAGCACGAGCGCATTTTGCCTTCCGATTGGAAGTACAGTCTGGTGTCGCGAGTTTTCGGCAATGACTATGACAACGGAACATTCTGGACTGCCGACATCGCCGCTTCTTATGCCATAGAGCTTTATCCTATTCATGGCGGTTCGTTCTATCTTGGCCGCAATCTCGATTATGTGCGCAAGCTGTGGTCGGAAATCGCAGCCAACACAGGAATCCTGTCCGGCGAGGCGAATTCCAACCTATGGCACGACACAATGTGGAAATATCTTTCGTTTATCGATCCGCAGAAGGCCATAGAACTTTATAATTCAAATCCGAAACGCAGCCTTAAGTTCGGCATCTCGCAGGCGCAGACTTACCATTGGCTGCACGCCATGAACGTGCTTGGACAGTACGATTCGTCGGTCACTGCCGACTATCCGGTGGCAATGGTGTTCCGCAAGGGTGATAAAGTGACACATGTGGCGTACAATTACGACTCCGCACCGCGCACGGTGACTTTCTCCGATGGAGCGACACTTGTAGTGGAGGCGCGATCCATGGGCATCGACGGCGGCATTGTGGTGCCTCCTACGCCAGAAGAACCTACGACTCCTGTAGTTACTGTCACATCACCTGCCGTCGGATCGACAATTACTGTGGGCGAGGCTGTCACATTGCAGGCGTCGGCCACGGTTGAAGGCTCGACAATCACCGCTGTCGACTTCCTTGTCGACGGCACACTCGTTGGCACAGCCACATCGGCGCCTTACGCTGTGCAGTGGACTCCGACAGAAGAGGGTGTGCGTGTAATCACGGCGCGTGCCACAGCCGCCAACGGAAAGCAGTCGGTTTCTGCCAGCATTGAGGTTAATGTGAGAGCCGCGTCGGCAGGCGGGGATTCAGGCGATGGTGGAGGCTGTTCGGTGACATCCGATGAACTCACCTAGGGCAGCGGAATGACATATAGTCTCAAGTTTGAAACGGCAGCCAATGGTGATGTTACGGTCACTGCCGAGGGGTTGACCGATGTGATAGGGCTTGTAGCCTTCGTGCGCGATCTTACAAATGGCTTCACAGAGATGCAGATGCAGGAAGCCGGAGATAAGAAATTCACATACACTCTTACCGGACACAGTGTCGGCGAGGCTATAAAGGTGGCATGTAAATTCGCTTGGGCAGGAGGCGGTATCGGAGTCACCGCACCGTTCACCTATGTGGTCGGCGACAATTGCAACAGCTCGATGGTGGAGCGCGAGTTTGCCGACAGCGATGTGCGTGTCTATCCGGTGCCTGCCAGCGATTGCCTGCATGTCGATATTGCAGGAGCCGGCGACAACCACATCTACATCTGGAGCGCCGACGGGTCGTTGATGCTTGATTCTCAAGTTGGAGCGAGCACTACGGTCAACGTGTCGCACTGGCATCCAGGCGTTTATTTCCTAAGAGTGGAGAGTGGCAACGCTGTGCGCGTGGAGCGGTTTGTGAAGCGCTGACAGCATAGAAAATAATGATTTCAGAATCCGCAAGGATGTCCGGACGGGCATACTTGCGGATTTTTTTGTTTTTAGTGAACTAAACGAGCCGTGTAAGCATTATTAAAGAGAAAATAGGAAAAAAGGCATAGAGAAAAACGGTATGATAAACAGAATTACGATAAGATATCTTTACAAGCACACCCATAGACCAAAGGACGGCTTTCATGACAGTTTGCTCCGTAAGGTGGCAGATTGCTGTAGAGAGCATTTTAAAGTTGCGTTTGAAGACGGCTGTATGATTGTGGGCGTGCTCGACTATGACAATCCATTCCGGAGAATAAGGCTTTCGTGTATCAAAGGCTTTAAGATTGTCGACAACGAGGTGGCGGTGGTGATGGAGCAGTCCATACTGTTTTTCAACAACAGCACAGGGGCGATAAAAATAAATTTCCGCTGTGACGACGAGCCGTGGTGGAAACGCCTGTTCTCGTGGCTTAAACCTGGCAGGGACGGGCAGAAGAACGCCTGTTTGCAATAAGACATAAAAACGGCTTCTTTCCGATTGGGAAGAAGCCGTTTTTATGTCTATGTGAGTTCTTGTTATTTCACTTGGCATCCAGGGACCACTTCACCCTGCGGACCAATCACAACAAGACTTCCGTCGGCGTTTTCAGCCGAGAGGATCATGCCTTGCGACTCCACGCCTTTCAGCTTGCGCGGCTCAAAGTTGGCAATGAAGCAAACCTCTTTGCCCACAAGGTCTTCAGGCTTGTAGAATTTAGCGATGCCCGACACGATTGTGCGTCCGCCCATACCGTCGTCAATCTTGAACTTCAACAGTTTGTCGGCTTTAGGCACTTTCTCGCACTCCAGCACTTTGCCCACACGGATGTCGAGCTTCATAAAGTCGTCGAACGGCACGTTGGCAGCCACAGGTTCCGGCTTGAAGTTTTTCAGCTTGTTGGCCTCCTTGGTGTCGTTGAGTTTCTTTATCTGCGCCTCAATCACGCTGTCTTCAATCTTTTCAAATAACAGCTCGGCCGGTTTTATCGTTGTTCCGGCAGGGATTATTGTGATTGAGCCAAGCTCATTCCAGTCAAATTTCTCCATTCCCAGCATATCGCGGAGTTTCTTCGACATGAACGGCAGGAACGGTTCGAAAGCGATGGCGAGATTGGCAGTAATCTCGATGGCGATGTTCATAATCGTTTCCACACGCTTCTCATCGGTCTTCACCACCTTCCACGGCTCAGTGTCGGCAAGGTATTTGTTTCCGATGCGGGCAAGGTTCATAGCCTCCTTCAACGCGTCGCGGAAGCGGAAGTGCTCGATGTAGTTTTCGAGATTTGCTTTCACGTCGGCAAATTCCTTCAGCGTCTCGCGGTCATAGTCGGTAAGCTCGCCGATGGCAGGCACAACACCCTTGTAGTACTTGTGTGTCAATACGAAAGTACGGTTTACGAAGTTGCCGAGGATTGCCACCAGCTCGTTGTTGTTGCGCGCCTGGAAATCCTTCCAAGTGAAGTCGTTGTCTTTTGTTTCCGGAGCGTTTGCAGTCAGCACATAGCGCAGCACGTCCTGCTTGCCCGGCATGTCGCGCAGATATTCGTGCAGCCACACCGCCCAGTTGCGTGAAGTCGAGATTTTGTCGCCTTCAAGGTTGAGGAACTCGTTGGCAGGCACGTTTTCCGGCAGTTGGTACGATCCGTCAGCCATAAGCATTGCAGGGAACACGATGCAGTGGAACACGATGTTGTCCTTGCCGATGAAGTTTATGATGCGAGTGTCTTTGCTCTTCCAATAAGTTTCCCAAGTGTCGGGGAGCAGTTCCTTAGTGTTTGAAATGTAGCCGATAGGAGCGTCAAACCATACGTATAGCACCTTTCCTTCGGCGCCTTCCACCGGCACCGGCACACCCCAGTCGAGGTCGCGGCTCACGGCGCGAGGCTGCAGCCCCATGTCGAGCCATGATTTGCACTGTCCGTATACGTTTGGTTTCCATTCCTTGTGTTCGTCAAGAATCCAGTGGCGCAATGTAGGTTCCCACTTGTCGAGCGGCAGATACCAGTGTTTGGTTTCTTTCAGCACCGGTTTGTTGCCGGTGATTGCCGAATGCGGCTCGATAAGGTCGGTCGCGTTGAGCGATGTGCCGCAAGCCTCGCATTGGTCGCCGTAGGCATGGTCGCTTCCGCAGTGCGGGCATGTGCCCACGATATATCTGTCGGCGAGGAATTGGTGAGCCTCCTCGTCGTAGTATTGCATAGACGTCTTCTCGATAAACTCACCTTTGTCGTAGAGTTTGCGGAAGAAGTCGCTTGCCATTTGTGAATGGATCTTGCTCGTGGTTCGTGAATATATGTCGAAAGAGATGCCGAGTTCCTCAAACGAGTCTTTAATGATTTTGTGGTAGCGGTCCACGATGTCTTGAGGCGTGACACCTTCGGCTTTCGCCTTGATGGTGATGGGCACACCGTGCTCGTCAGAGCCGCCAATCATAATCACGTCTTCACCTTTGAGTCGGAGATAGCGGGTGTAGATGTCGGCAGGCACATACACACCGGCGAGGTGTCCGATGTGGACAGGACCGTTTGCGTATGGCAGAGCTGTTGTAACCAGCGTGCGTTTGAATTTTTTTTCTTCCATATATAAATCAGTGTTCTTTTGTTGTTACATACAAGCGTTTCAAACAAATCAGCGTTTCCAGACGTTGACAATCTCGCCGACAAACATCGTGTGTTTCAGTTTGTTGTCCTGATACATCTTTATGATGTCGTCGTCAAGCATATTGTCCACGTCGATAGGAGCCTCGTAGATTGTGCGGCATTCGATAATCAGATTTCCCTCCTTGAACGTAGGATTTCCAAGTTCGGTGAACATCGTTGTCAGTCCGGCATTCTGGATTTTGTTTTTATCCGTTTTTCTGGAGTGAGAACCGATGTAGTCGAGTGCCCCGTTCATCTTTTTAGGGAATGCCGTGATTGTGAAGTAGTCGTAGAGTCCCATCAGCGAGTATGTGTATCGGCTGTGGTCAACGACAACTGTTACAATCGGCTTGCCCCAAAGTTCGCCGATGCTTCCCCACGACATTGTCGTGGCGTTCAAGTCGCCTTCTTTGCCCACAGCGAGAGCTGTTTTGTCGTTGGCAAACAATTCCACAGCGTTTTTCAGCTCTGTAGGATCTACTTTTGTCCAACCTTCGGCAGGCGACTGCGCATGGATTGAAGCCGCGAAGGCTAAGGCGGCGCATACAGCGATGACGATTTGTTTGAAAATTCTCATAGTTGTAAAGTTTTAAAGTGTATAGCCCCATTCGTCAAGCGCCTTGCTCCAATGCTTCTCGACGATTTGGATGGTTTCCTCTTTATATTGGTATTTGTTTTTCTTGTAGCCCTTCTTCTTGTCGAGGTATGCGCGGATGTCGGCCTCAGCCTCGTTGAATCCCTGCAGCTTCAGTTTGCCGTAGATTTCCTTTGTGAGGTCGAAAGCGTTGTGCTCGAAATCCTCAAACTTGATTTCCACAAGGTTGCCTTCCGGGATGAGCAGTTTGTCGGCCTCATATCGGTTGTAGAGCCGCATGTATGCCTCCACGATGTTGTCCACGATTTGCTCCTGCGAGATGTCTTGCAGCTGCAGCGGCTTGATTGTGTTTGTGAAGAAACTGCGAGTGCTCTCGAACACGGTGTACGGATTTCGCTTCAGATAGATGAACTTTGCGTTCGGGAACATCTCCAGCAGCGTGCGCACACGTCCGGTGTGAGGTGGGTTTTTCGACAGATACTGTGTGCCGCCAGTGTTGGCGAGCGACACCTTCACCAAGCGTAAGAAAGTGTCTTTAAACACTTGACGCTCCTCCTCAGTAATCTTCTCAAACGTCAGGAAGCGGTCGCAATATTCCATCCATCGTTCGGGGAAAAACCAGAAGTTGTAGTAGGTGTAAGGCATCATGTTCGACAAGGCGAACTCCTCTTCCTGGGGAAGGTCGGGGCGCAGCTCCATATTGTCGGTAGGACGCTTGTCGGGCATCAGCATCGCCATGTTTTTTTTGAAGAATGGCTGTCCCCACAGCACGAGGTGCGGGAATACGGTCTGATATGTGGTTGTGTAGCCGAAATGCTTGTCGCAGGCAAACACGTTGTGCACAAAGGTGGTGCCGCTGCGCCAGTGTCCGAGGATAAACAGAGGGTCTTCCTGCAGAGGCTGCTCGGCAATTTTGTTGTAGGCACGGTTCTCGATTGGCACGAGAGTGCTCAGCAATCGGCACACAGCTTTTGTCAGGCGAAACTTGCCTTTGTAGTGGTCGCCGATGTGCTGCCCGTCGGTCAAAGCCTTGAAAGTCTGCCAGTCGGCGCCCACAAGAGTGTTGACGGGCAATTTGTCAAATGTCAATCCCATATTCTACTTTTTTACTTTAATGACTATTCCTTGACGTTTCAATTCGTCGGCGGCTTTTTGGATTGCTTCGAGATGGCACTCGTCGATGCCGAGGTCAGACAGGCAGATAGTGGCAAGCGCGTCGTCGTGCTTCATATCCTTTGCGTCGACACGGTCGATGATCATACCCACAGCCGACGTGTTGTTTGTAATCGGGTCGATAAGGATGAACGAGCCGGTCTGCTTATTTTTCTGATAGGGGTCGAAAAGCAGCTCCTTGCCGGTGGTAAACACCACGCGTCCGATTTCGTTGAGCTCCAGATGGTCAACTTCCGACTGCTCCATCGTGTTGACGTTGACTTTGTATTTTATAGAGTCGATGCGCGCACGGGTAGTGTTGGTGGTCTGTTTCAGATAGAACTGCTTGTTTGGGTCCATCGCTTCCTCGTCCATCCAAACGAGCATAGCCTCGAAGTTGCGGTCCTCGGTAGGGAGGTTGTCGGGTTTCACGATCATTTCTCCGCGGGAGATGTCGATTTCGTCCTCAAGAGTTATTGTCACGCACAAAGGAGGAAAAGCCTCTTCGATTTCGCCATCGTAGGTTACGATGCTCTTCACTTTCGACGTCTTGCGGGAAGGCAAAGCCATCACGGTGTCGCCCTTGCGGACTACGCCCGAAGCCACCTTGCCGCAGAATCCGCGGAAGTCGAGGTTTGGTCGCAGCACGTATTGCACAGGGTAGCGGAAGTCGTCATAGTTGCGGTCGAGGTCGATGGGCACAGTCTCAAGATAGTCGAGCAGGCATTTGCCCGTATACCAAGGAGTGCGCTCGCTTTTATCAACCACGTTGTCGCCGTCGAGCGCCGACAGAGGTATGCATGTCACGTCTGGGATGCCGAGAGGCGCCACAAACTCCTCGAAGTCGCGCACGATTTTGTCAAACACCGCTTTGTCGAAGTCAACCAAGTCCATCTTGTTGACAGCAAGCACAAGGTGCTTGATGCCGAGCAGCGAAATCAGATAAGTGTGTCGGCGGGTCTGGGTGATTACACCAGTGCGGGCGTCGACAAGGATTATTGCCGCGTTGGCCGTAGATCCGCCGGTAATCATGTTGCGTGTGTACTGCTCATGTCCCGGGGTGTCGGCGATGATGAATTTACGGTTGTTTGTGCTGAAGTAGCGGTAAGCCACGTCGATGGTGATTCCTTGCTCGCGCTCAGCCTTCAGTCCGTCGAGCAGCAGGGCATAATCGATATGCTCTCCGGCATTTCCTACACGTTTGCTGTCGCGCTCGAGGGCGTCGAGTTGGTCTTCGTAGATTTTCTTGCTGTCGAAGAGCAGTCGGCCGATGAGCGTAGATTTTCCATCATCGACGCTGCCGGCGGTTAGAAATCTCAACAAGTCTTTTTGTTCGTCCTTGTCGAGAAACTCCTTTATGTTCAATTTTGAATTGTTGTCCATTTCTGTAGTGGTTTAAAAATAACCTTCACGTTTCTTTTGCTCCATACTTGCCTCTTGGTCGAAGTCGATCACGCGCGTTGTGCGTTCACTCTTTGTGGTGGTCATCATTTCCTCCACGATTTTCTCGATTGTGTCGGCTTCGCTTTCAACGGCGCCGGTCAGAGGCCAGCATCCGAGTGTGCGGAAACGCACCATGCGCATCTCAATCTTGTCGCGGTATTGCTCCGGCAGACGGTCGTCGTCGGGCATAATCAGGTTGCCGTCGATGTTGACCACCGGACGCTCCTTGGCAAAGTAGAGAGGCACAATAGGAATGTTTTCCAGGCGGATATACTGCCAGATGTCGAGTTCCGTCCAGTTTGACAACGGGAACACGCGGATGCTCTCGCCCTTGTTGATGCGGGTGTTGTAGATGTCCCACAGCTCCGGACGCTGGTTTTTAGGGTCCCACTGGTGGAACTTGTCGCGGAACGAGAAGATACGCTCTTTCGCACGGCTTTTCTCCTCGTCGCGTCGCGCACCGCCGAAAGCGGCGTCAAATTTGTATTTGTCGAGGGCGTGGAGCAGAGCCTGAGTCTTCATCAGGTCGGTGTGCACCTTGCTGCCGTGGGTGAACGGACCCACACCGGCTTTAAACGCCTCCATGTTTGATTCAACGATAAGATTCCAGCCGTATTTCTTGGCGTATTCATCACGGAACTGGATCATTTCCTTGAATTTCCATTTCGAATCGATATGCATCAGCGGAAACGGCACTTTGCCGGGAGCGAATGCCTTTTCGGCGAGACGCACCATCACCGACGAGTCCTTTCCGATGGAATAGAGCATCACAGGATTCTCGAATTCCGAAGCAACTTCACGGATGATGTAGATTGCCTCTGCCTCGAGTTCCTTAAGATGGCTTAAGTTGTAGTCTGACATAGAATTATATTGTTTTTTTGTTTATTTCTTCAATACTGCTTTGGGCAACACGTAGTCCAAAAGAATTTTCACCGACTCCTCGACCGGCAGTTTCGATGTGTCGAGTGTGATGTCGGGATGCTCCGGAGCCTCGAAAGGGGCGGATATACCTGTGAAATTCTTAATCTCTCCGCGTCGGGCCTTGGCATAAAGACCTTTCACGTCGCGCTTCTCGCATTCCTCAAGCGGAGTGCTTACAAACACCTCCACAAAATCGTCCTTGCCGATAATTTCGGCAGCCATTTCGCGCAACTGGTTGTTTGGACTGATGAAAGCCGCGATTGTGATGATGCCGGTGTCGACGAAAAGGCGTCCCACTTCGGCGATTCTGCGGATGTTTTCAACGCGGTCTTCGGCTGAGAATCCCAGGTTGTTGTTGATTCCGCTGCGGATGTTGTCGCCGTCGAGTATTCGGCAGAGCAGTCCGCGGCTGTGCAGCTCGCGCTCAAGGGCGATGGCAACGGTGCTTTTTCCCGAACCGCTCAGTCCGGTGAACCACAGCATCATGCCACGCTGTCTCAGCAGTTTCTCCTTGTCGTCACGGCTCATCATGCGGTCGAATATCGGATAGATGTTTGTCGCTTTCTTTTCCATTGTCGTTGTGTCGTTTTTATTAGAAATCCCAGAACAGCGGAATCAGTCCCACCGAAATTGCGAAGGCAATCACGTTGAGAGGCAGTCCCACTTTTATGAAGTCGGTGAACTTGTATCCGCCCACACCTTGCACGATGAGGTTTGTCTGATAGCCTATCGGAGTGCAGAAGCTTGTTGACGCAGCCATGCAGATGACCACGAAAAACGGTGTCGGGCTGACCCCCAGCTCGTTGGCTACCGACAAGGCAATCGGGAAACTCAGAGCCGCTGCAGCGTTGTTGGTAATCAGTTCAGTAAACACATTTGTGATTATAAACAGCACGGCGAGCAGTCCGTAAGGTCCGAGGCTGTCGGTCATCGCGATGATGTTGCGGGCAATCATCGGCGCCACGCCTGAATTGTTGATGGCTTTGCTGATGGCAAAAGCGCAGGCGATGGTTATGAGGATGTCCCAGGATATGTATTTTGTGTACTTTTTAGGAGGGAAAATCTTGGTCCACGCCATAATGATGGTTGTGACACAGACAAAGAAGAACATGTCGAACTTCATTCCCGGCACGAGGTCTTTCATCGCCGGCAATTCACCTACTGTCGCACCGACAATCATAAATACGAGCAGCGCGGTGGCGAGCAGACGCCTGCCGCGGCTTTCCTTCGGCACCACGTCCTTGCCGTTGGACACCATGAGGAACACACGCGAGTCGCCCCAAGTGGGGATGAATTGGTCGTCGGCCCAAAGAATCAGAGTGTCGCCCTCGAGCAGCGTTATCTTGTCGAGGTCGCCAGGGATGGCTTGACCGCCACGTCGCACTTCCTTGACGTATGCGCCGTAGTGGCGTGCGAAATTGAACTCTCCGAGCTGCTTCTTGATACCGGGGAAACGCGCTCCGAGAATCACCTCCACGCGGTGAAGGTTTTGAGCCTGGGCGTCGTCTTCTTTGTCGAGATTGTCTTCTCGCGACTCCGGAAGCAGGCGTTTTGAGAAGAAAAACAGGTATGTCAGTCCGGCGATACAGATGAATATGCCCACTTTTCCGAGCTCGAACATGGAGAATCCTTCATATCCGGCGTCGATGACCATGCCATGCACCACGAGGTTGGTCGATGTGCCTATCAATGTGCACATTCCGCCGAGAATGGTGGCATACGACAATGGAATAAGCAGTTTTGTGGCGGGCACTTTCATGCGTTCCGCCCAACGCTTCACGATAGGGGCGAAGATTACCACGATAGGGGTGTTGTTGAGAAACGCCGAGGTGAAACTGACGGCGGGAAGCATACGCAACTGAGTGTGCAATAGGGATTTGCGCTGTTGAGGCAACAGCCATTTAATCATTATGTTGAGTGCGCCGCTGCGGCGTATGCCCTCGCTGACGAGAAACAGCATTGCCACAGTGATCATACCTTTGTTGCTGAAGCCTTCGAGCATCTCCTTCGGAGTGATGATTCCGGCGCATAGGAATATGACAACGACGCTGAGCATAATCATGCCCGGACGCATCACGTCGCAGACCAACGCTGCGAGCATGGCTCCCATACAGATTAGAACGAATGCTATTTCAAACGACATTTTTTGCTAAAAACTTATAAAGCGCAAAGTTACGAAAAATCTGCTATATATCATTGCCGATAAGTCAAAAATGATGGTGTAATGGTCGGCATCAGCGAATGGGCATCAGCGGATGTCGAGGTATTTGTGGGTTTGCAGCGACAACCTCCAGACGGGATTGTCGAGGCAGGCCTGTATGCATTCCTTCAGCAGCAGCCGGTTTTTCCCGGCGTCGCCGCAGTCGCAAGGCTGCAGGAAATGGTGACGGGCGGCAAACGATGCGTAGCGGTCGAGGTTTTGTCCGGTGTAGACAAGTTTCAGCTCGTCGCACTCTGTCAGCACGGGCTCCGCACCGTCGACAAAGTCCGACTTCGGCGACATTGTAATCCAGTCAACGCCAGCGGCTACGGGGTGTGTACCGTTGGTTTCCATTGCGATGAAATGGCCGTGGAGCGCTGCGGTCAGCTCGTCGTCGACAAACAACGAAGGCTCACCACCCGTCAGCACCACATGGCTTGCAGGGAAGGCATTGACAGCGGCGGCGATTTCGTCGGCGGTCATCATCACGCCCTGGTTGTGGTCGGTGTCGCAGAACGGGCAGCTCAGGTTGCACCCCGAAAAGCGCACAAACACCGACGGAGTGCCGGTGTAGAATCCTTCGCCTTGAAGGCTGTAGAAAATTTCGTTGATTTTATATGTCTTGCTCATCGTCGTCGGTTGTGTAGGTGGCGGTGTTTCCTTCCGACTCCTGTACGCTCACCTTGTAGCATTCCGGAATCTGGTCGCAAATCCATTTGGCAATGTTCTCAGCCGTTGGGTTGAACGGCAGCAGCTCGTTGAAGTTGCCGTGGTCGAGATAACCGTGGATTTTCTCCTTGATGTGGGTGAAGTCGCACACCATACCGTTGTGGTTGAGCGAGCGGGCGCGGCAGTGTATCGTCACAATCCAATTGTGTCCGTGCATTTGAGAGCATTTGCTCTCGTAGTCGAGTTTGAGGCTATGGCAGCCCGCTATTTCTATTCTTTTTGATACGTAGTACATTCTTGTTGCGTTGTTTGTTTTACAAAGATAGTGCAAGGCGAGCGAAATGCAAAACAAACTTGTTTGATTTTGCAGACCTTATGGATTTGGCGGCGCGCAAAAAAAGACAGCCGGACTTGCGGTCCGGCTGTCGTGATATGGTGTCGTATAGATTATTTTACGATAACCTTTGTTGCTTTGTTGCCAGTGCGCACGATGTAGAGGCCTGCGGCAACATTGATGCTTGCAGAGCCGTTGACCTCGGCGTTGGCAGCCAGACGTCCGTCGGTGGTGTAGACAGCGGCGGCACCGTTGTAGTTGCTGACGAGGATTGCGCCCTCAGTGGCAGCGACAGCGGCTGTGGCACCGTTGATTTCGCTTACGCTTGAAGTAGTAGGCTCTGGAGTGGCAACCACGTTGGTCACAGTGCCGTCCTCGTTGGTGAACGAGAATTTCACCTCATAGTTGTCGCCGTCGAAAGTGGCTACGGCGCTTACCTGTTTTGTCTCGTTGCCCACCTTCGCGTTGTCGGTTCCGGAATAGATCACCTTGCCGTCTTTCTCAGTCTTTGTCAAGCCTGAAACAGTAACGTTTACAGCGTCGCCGGCAGCACGTGTGGCAGCCTGTGCCACTTTCACGTCGGCGATTGCGAGCGTGTAAGTGTGGTAGTCGGCATTCTCTTGGGTGAGGGTGAGTGTTGTTGTCTCGCCAGAGTAGATGTCGGTGCCGTTGACATTGGTGAAGTAGAAGCCTTCAAACTGCTGCGGAGCCTCGCGGAAGTAGAAGTTGTAAGTGTGCTCACGCAGGCCGTCGGCGTCGGTAGCCTCAGCGTTTGCGATTGACTGCTTGTTGGTCACCTTGATGCTGATTTGCTTGTTGTCGTTGATGCTGCTCACGGTAGCCTCCTTGTCGGCTGTCAACGCCTCGTTGCTCATGATGCTGTAGTTCACGCCAGTAGGCAATGTGAAGTTTTCAACATCGTTGACAGTGATTACGTAGTCGAGCGTGTTAGGATTGAAGTCAAACGCATATCCGTCGATGCTTGCGTTGGAGAGGCGAGAGAAGTAAGCGTAGCGCACGTTGTCGACGTTGATGTCGTTTCCCGCAACACTTTTGCGGCTGTCCCACGGGTCGCCGGCGGCGATAATCACGTTGGTCATCTCGGGGGCTGCGTCGGAGAGATAGTTTAAATTTATGACATCTGTTGTCCAATCTGATGAGTTTGCAGTATATGCTTTGTCTACATATGCAATGATTGCGGCGTCATCCGATTTTGTGATATTCTGAACAGTCTCGGAAGTTACAATCGAAGGGTCGATTTGGCTCCAAATCGCACGGTCAAGATTCTTGATGTTGCACCAAGAGTCGATATAATATCTGTAAGAAGGGTCGTACCATTTGCCTTCATTTACGCGACTGAGGTTGGCAGGAACGGATCCATGAAAAGTTCCTTTCCAAAGATATGCAACGATGTGTGCATTTTTGCTATTGTTTAATACCTCGTAAGACAATGCGTCTGGACGTCCGATGAATACAATGCCGCCATATGTGCCGTTTTGGGCGAACTTATTGTTGTAAGTGGCGTCTGGATCTATATTATTGCCGACAGGATGCAATCCAAAAGCGCTTGAATAATATGTTTCAACCCAAGAACTTCCACAAGTCAATAGACCAACAGTTGGAATGTATCCCTTTGTGTTGCCAACTTGCTTGTTTACGATTAGGGCGTAATTGCCAAGTGTGGTGTTGTCGCGTTTGAAAACTAATTCGTTGGCTGATGCGGAGCAAAAAATGTTTGAAGAAGACCAAGATGTAGGCTCGCTGTTAGAACGGTCTATCGTGGTGAATTCGCTTTCGCTGGATGTGCTTTTGAATGTTGAGAGAGACTTGCCAGCATCTTTCCAATTCTCGAACCCTACATTCGGGAGCTGGTATGTCTGGGCATACATAGCGGTTACGGCGAGCAGCGCGAGGCTGCCGGCAATTACTTTTTTCGTCATAATAAATAAGTATTAATCCGTTTTTTCGTTATAATTTTCAATATCTTAATCTTAATTCCCTGGCTACAACCACAGTGGGTACAAACCTAAAATTTGGGCTATTCGGGCGCAAAGTTACATATTATTTTTTAATTACATCGTTTCTGAGGAAAAATAATGCTAACTTTGCAACGATGAAGAAGATAAACAAATATATTAAATATGTGGCGGCGCTGGCTCTGCTGCCCGTGGTGACGGCGTGTTTCACCGGGATTGAGAACACCGGACGCATCACCGACCGCGACGTGGCGCGCGTGAAAGCCAACAAGCGCACAGCCGAGGAAGCACTGCTCGACAGCGTCAAGCCGCAGACCTACGGACAATGGAGCAAAGGAAAACGCTTTGTGGTTACAAGCAACGACATCAGCCTCGTGCTGCGCCCATCAGCCGACACCCTTAAAGGCCATACGCTGACATTCGCGGGGCAGGAACTGCAACGCGACATCGACAATATAGAAAAAGTGGTGATTGTGCTGTCAGACACCGACCGCCAATACCGTTACGACACCGGCAAGACCCTTGCCGAGCTGCAGCCCCTCAGCGGCTACTACGCAGTGCCGTTTCTTTCCGACCTCGACTATGTGGCGCGCGTTGACAGTCTGCTCCGCGGCCGCACGCTCTATCTGCGCACGTCGACATGGCGCCGCCGCGACGGCTCGTTTGAGACCGGTCTTCGCTATGTTCCGGTCACGGTTGAGAGCGTAACCACCGGCGATGCCGTTTATCCATTCTATGTGGCATTCGACCAAGACGGCAGGCACAGCGGAGTGATGATGTCGTCGCCCACGTCGGCGGTGAGAAATGTGACGTTCGACAAACTCTTCTCTTTCAGTGATATACGCAGCAACTACAAGCATATCTCCAATGAAAACTGGGACTTGATTGTGCGCGGGCAGGTGGCAGTGGGGATGACAAAGGAAGAATGCACATTGTCGCTCGGCGCGCCGCAGTCGGTCGACCGCGTGCCCACACACGGCGGCTTGCTGGAGCGTTGGGTGTATGACAACGGTGTGTATCTCGTGTTTGCAGACGGAATATTGGAACGATTCAGACAATGATTGAAGTAGAATTTCTTGGCACCGGCACATCGACAGGCGTGCCGCAATTGGGATGTGGATGCGAAGTATGCAAGTCGGCCGACCCACGTGACAAACGCCTGCGCTGCTCCGCCATCGTGCGTACGCAGGGTGTCAGCCTGCTGATTGACTGCGGCCCCGATTTCCGGCAGCAGATGCTCCGCGCCTCCGACCTTCACCTCGACGCGCTGCTCATCACCCACAGCCATTACGACCACGTAGGCGGCATGGACGACCTCCGTCCGTATTGCCGCGAAATCCCATTTCCCGTCTACGCCCAGCCCAACGTCGTAGCCGACATAAAAGCACGCATTCCCTACTGCTTCCGCGAGCATCTCTATCCAGGAGTGCCAACGTTTGACATGCATCCGCTGGCGGGCGAGCCCTTTGAGGTGAAAGGCGTGAGGGTGGAGCCACTGCCCGTGATGCACTACAAACTGCCGATATTCGGCTATCGTATAGGCAATCTGGCTTACATCACCGACGCCAAGACCATTCCGCCGTCAACGATGGCGCGTCTGCAAGGCATTGACACATTAATAATAAACGCCCTGCGCTTCGAGCCACACCTGTCGCACATGAATCTTGAGGAAACGCTCGCCGTCGTAGCCCAGGCAAAGCCCCGCCGCGCATTGCTCATCCACGAGAGCGACGGCATAGGGCTGCACGAAGCCACGTCGCGGCTGCTTCCGCAAGGAGTGGAACTCGCATACGACAAGGAAATTATCAGAGTGCCGTAACGGCGTGAAATTTTAATATTTGACCAAAAATGCGTATCTTCGCACTGTAATTGAAGACAGATGAATCATATAAGGAATTTTTGCATTATAGCGCATATTGACCACGGCAAGAGTACGCTTGCCGACCGACTGCTTGAACATACAAAAACAGTGATGGGCAAAGACCTGCAAGACCAGGTGCTCGACAATATGGACCTTGAGCGCGAGCGCGGCATCACAATCAAGAGCCACGCCATCCAGATGAATTACCGTCATAATGGTGAAGACTTCGTGCTGAACCTGATTGACACCCCGGGACACGTAGACTTCTCCTATGAGGTGTCGCGGTCGATAGCCGCCTGCGAGGGCGCGCTGCTGATTGTCGACGCGTCGCAGGGCATCCAGGCGCAGACCATCTCCAACCTATATATGGCAATCGACAACGACTTGGAAATCATTCCGGTGGTCAACAAGGTGGATCTCGACAGCGCAAAGCCTGAAGAGGTGGAGGACCAGATTGTCGACCTGCTCGGATGCAAGCATGAGGACATTATCCGCGCCAGCGGCAAGACGGGCATCGGCGTGCCTGAAATCCTTGATGCAATCGTGGAGCGCATCCCCGCGCCGTCGGGCGACCCAGACGCGCCGCTCCAAGCGTTGATTTTCGACTCGGTTTTCAACCCATTCCGTGGCATTATCGCGTATTTCAAAATTCTGAACGGACGCATCCGTAAAGACGACTTTGTGAAGTTTGTAAATACCGGCAAGCAGTACAACGCCGAAGAAATCGGAGTGCTTAAACTCAACCTGTCGCCGTGCAACGAATTGAGTGCCGGCAATGTGGGATATATCATAAGCGGCATCAAGACGTCGCGCGAGGTGAAGGTGGGCGACACGATTACCCACGTTGCCAAGCCATGCGAGAAAGCCATCGAAGGTTTCCAGGAAGTTAAGCCTATGGTGTTTGCCGGCGTGTATCCTATAGAGACAGAGGATTTCGAAAACCTGCGCACATCGCTTGAGAAGCTGCAGCTCAACGACGCCTCTCTGACGTTCACACCTGAATCGTCGGTGGCTCTTGGCTTCGGATTCCGTTGCGGATTTCTCGGACTGCTCCACATGGAGATTGTGCAGGAGCGTCTCGGCCGCGAGTTTGATATGGACGTCATCACCACGGTGCCCAACGTTTCGTATAAGGTGTATGACAAGAAAGGCAACGAAATGGAGGTGCACAATCCGTCGGGACTTCCAGACCCGACACTCATTGAGCGCATTGAAGAGCCGTATATCCGGGCATCGATAATCTCGACCACCGATTTTATAGGTCCGATAATGACGCTTTGCCTTGGCAAGCGCGGCGAGCTGGTGAAGCAGGACTTCATTTCGGGCAACCGCGTGGAGCTCGTTTTCGACATTCCGCTCGGAGAGATCGTGATTGACTTCTACGACAAACTGAAATCAATATCCAAAGGCTATGCCTCGTTTGACTACCATCTGCACGACTTCCGCGAGTCGAAACTTGTGAAACTCGACATCCTGCTCAACGGAGAGTCGGTCGATGCCCTCAGCACGCTGACCCACGTCGACAACAGCGTGTCGTTCGGCCGCCGGATGTGCGAGAAGCTGAAGGAGCTGATACCGCGTCAGCAGTTCGACATCGCCATTCAAGCCGCCATCGGAGCTAAAATCATTGCCCGTGAGACGGTGAAGGCAGTGCGTAAAGACGTGACGGCAAAATGCTACGGCGGCGATATCAGCCGTAAGCGCAAGTTGCTCGAAAAGCAAAAGAAGGGCAAGAAGCGCATGAAGCAGATTGGTTCTGTGGAAGTGCCGCAGAAGGCATTCCTTGCAGTGTTGAAGTTGGATTAATAAAGATTGCCCACAGTGTGGAATTTTTCCCCATTGTGGGTAAATTTGTGGAAAAACACTTCGCTGGCGATTTTGCCTAATGATTGGCAAAACGGGAGAAAAGTAAGTAAAATACGCAAAAATAGGTATTTGGGAAGCCTATATGTATACAAATTTACCTTTAAAATGCGATTGTCGGAGCGGCTGCGAGGCAGTACCTTTGCATCGTAAGGATTTAATTTGTTAATCATAATTGCGTAACAAGGTTAAGCTAACACGCTCCCGGCGAAGTGATTTCGGTGGGAGCGTGGTGTTTTTTAGGGAATTTAAAACATATAAACGAGTTTGGCACAAGATTTGTTCATTATAAAGAGAACAATTAAATAAGAAAAAACAACCGCAAGGTAAAAACAAGATAAAGTTATGGATAAGGGTTTATATAATCGGCTTGAGGGACTGCAGAAGCATCTTGGCAATTTTGCAATGTCGTTGACATTGAACAAAGAAGACGCAGAGGACTTGATGCAGGAAACGAATCTGAAAGTGCTCGACAACCACGACAAATATGTTGACAACACCAATTTCAAAGGTTGGGTTTTTACCATTATGCGCAACATCTTTATCAATAACTATCGTCGCGCAGCCCGCAGCAAGACGCTGATCGACACCACCGACGACCTGTATCATCTGAATCTGCCCCAGAATTCAGGTTACGATTCGCCTGAGGTGGCATACAATGTAAAGGAAATCTCCTCGGTCATCAATTCGTTCAGCGAGGAATACCGCGTTCCGTTCTCGATGTTTGTTGCAGGCTATAAATACGAGGAGATAGCCGATAAGATGAACATCCCGTTGGGTACGGTTAAAAGCCGCATCTTCTTTGCACGCAAGCGATTGAAGAACATACTCAACGATTTCAATTAAAAATGTAATAATGGCAAGCACAGCCGTGGCGCCTCCTTTCCGGAGGCGCCACGGCTGTAATTTTTGGCGTAAGAATGTGATAAGTCTTGTTTTTTTCGTATTTTTGCGCAAAATAGCAAGGTACTAAAAACGAATAGATGAGTAATATAATATTAGGAATAGAATCGTCGTGCGACGACACGTCGGCGGCAGTGATACGCGACGGAATCCTGTTGTCGAATGTGATAGCGAGCCAGAGCGTCCATGAGGCGTTTGGTGGAGTGGTGCCCGAGCTGGCATCGCGCGCGCATCAGCAAAACATAGTGCCGGTGGTGTCGGAGGCTATAAAACGAGCAGGAATAAGCAAGTCTGACATCAGTGCCATCGCGTTTACCGCCGGTCCGGGGCTGATAGGCTCATTGCTTGTCGGCACCTCGTTTGCCAAAGGACTTGCCACCGCGCTCGACATCCCGATGGTGTGTGTCAACCACCTGCACGGGCATGTGCTGTCGCATTTCATAAAAGAGGACGAGAGCACAGAAGTGCCTGAATTCCCATATATGTGTCTGCTGATTTCGGGCGGCAATTCTCAGATTATCATCGTTAAAGGCTACAACGATATGGAAATCCTCGGGCAGACAATCGACGACGCAGCCGGAGAGGCGTTTGACAAGTGCGCCAAGGTGATGGGGTTGCCTTATCCCGGCGGTCCGCACATCGACCGTTTGGCAGCCGAGGGCGACGCAACCCGGTTTAAGTTCAGCAAGCCCCATATCCCAGGCCTTGACTACAGTTTCAGCGGATTGAAGACGTCGTTTCTCTACACCCTCCGCGACGAGGTGAAGAAAGACCCCGACTTCATAGAGAAAAACAAGGCAGACCTTGCCGCATCGTTGCAGAAAACCATCATCGACATCTTGATAGACAAGCTTGGCAAGGCAGTGAAGGAACATCCGGAAATCAAGCAGGTGGCTATTGGAGGAGGCGTGTCGGCAAATTCCGGCGTGCGCAATGCCGTTGACGAGTTCTGCCGTCGCCGCCATCTGAAAGCGTTCATTCCCAAGCGCGCGTTTACAACCGACAATGCCGCAATGGTGGCCATCGCCGGCTATTTCAAATATCTTGACAAAAAATATTGCAGCCTCGACATCGCGCCGTTTGCACGCGTCGAAGTTTAAAAAAAGGAGGTAATTATGCAGGTTTCCATCATAGCCATCGGCGATGAATTGCTGATAGGGCAGGTTGTGGATACAAATTCAGGGATGATTTCGCGAGAGATCAATCCCGACGGATGGTCTGTGCGCTCCGTGCGCGTAGTGGCAGACGATGCCGGAGAGATAAAACGGGCAATCAAGCAAGCGTTTGACGAGACCGATGTGGTGCTTACCACCGGAGGTCTCGGCCCAACGAAAGACGACATAACGAAGCCTACGCTGTGCGAGCTGTTTGGCGGCGAACTCGTCTACGACAAGGCAGTGGAGGCAAATGTGCTCGAGGTGGTGCGCAAGCGCGGGTTGAAGATAAATCCGCTGACAGCCGCGCAAGCCTATGTGCCGTCGTCGTGCCGCGTGATTCAAAACCGTGTGGGCACCGCACCTCTGATGTGGTTTGAGAAAGACGGCAAGGTGCTCGTCTCGATGCCCGGAGTGCCGTTTGAGGCCCAAGAGATGTTTTGCACGGAGGTGTTCCCGATGCTCAAGCACCGCTTTCCGCGCAAAGACGCATTGCAGCACCGCACATTTATCGTAATCGGATATTCGGAGTCGGTGCTTGCCGGCATGCTCGACGACTATGAGAAAGCGATGCCCGGCAACGTGCATCTTGCGTATCTGCCCAAGCCCGGACTGATCCGCCTGCGCCTTACCGGAACCGACACCGACGCGTCGCGTCTTGAAGCCGTCATGGCGGAGCAAAGCGACAAGCTCGCGTCGATACTAGGCAAATCGCTGATATGCAGAGAAGACAAGACCATAGCGCAGATACTTGGCGACATGCTGCGCGACAAAGGCTATACGATGGCGACGGCAGAAAGCTGTACGGGCGGCAATATAGCGCACGAGATAACGCAGGTGGCAGGCAGCTCAGACTACTACAAAGGTTCGGTTGTCAGCTATGCCAACGAGGTTAAGGAAGGACTTCTCGGCGTTGACGGCACCGTTCTGGCGACGGAAGGCGCGGTCAGCGAGCCGGTGGTGCGTCAGATGTCGGAAGGCGTTTCGCGCGCACTCAATACAGATTGCGCGGTGGCGACATCAGGAATCGCCGGTCCAGGCGGCGGCACCGCAGACAAGCCCGTCGGCACGGTATGGATTTCCGCCACTAAGCGAGGTCAGACCGAGAGCAAATGCTATCATTTTGCAGGAAATCGCGACCGCGTAATCAACCATGCCACAACAATGGCTCAAATAATGCTGATAAAAATGCTAATCAACTAATTATTTTGCGAAAAATGACTGAAAAATTTGGTTAGTATACAAAAAATCGCTTACTTTGCACTCTGTTTTGAGGATAATCAATTGAAAATTAATAAAATTAATTATAGCCATGTCAAAAGTTTGTCAAATTACAGGCAGAAAAGCGGCCGTAGGTAATAATGTTTCTCACTCAAAGAGAAGAACAAAGCGCAAATTTGAGGTCAACCTTTTCAACAGAAAATTCTTCTGGGTTGAGCAGCAAATTTGGATTCGTCTTACTGTTTCTGCAGCAGGACTCCGTACAATCAACAAAATCGGTCTTAACGCTGCAATCAAGCAGGCAGCTGAAAAAGGTTACTTAACAAGCATTAAAACAGTAGAATAAAATGGCAAAGAAAGCAAAAGGTAACAGAGTGCAAGTCATTCTCGAATGCACAGAGCACAAAGACAGCGGTATGCCGGGTACTTCTCGCTACATCACTACTAAGAACCGCAAAAATACAACAGAGCGTTTGGAGTTGAAGAAATACAACCCAATCCTTAAACGTGTAACAGTACATAAAGAAATCAAATAAAATAGTATACAGCTATGGCAAAGAAAACAGTCGCAACCCTTCAAACTGGAGAGGGACGTACTTACAGCAAGATTATCAAAGCTGTCAAGTCTCCGAAAACAGGTGCCTACGTATTTAAAGAAGAGATGGTGCCTAACGATGCTGTAAAAGAAGCGCTCAACAAATAATTCGAAGAATATATTTTTCCTATCAATAGACAGAGGCTCCCGGACTTGTCCGAGGGTCTCTGTTGCTATTGTTGCCCAACCGTTGCCGCAGTATGCGTCGCGTGGGCATCGCCGCTGGCGTGGGGATGCGCTCCGGTAGTAGCGTACCTCCGGCACGCTGATTGCAGGGGGCATGTCGAATCCCGGCACGCTCTGCTGCGCTCGCGTACCGGGTTATGGCAGAGTGTCGTCGCTCCGCGACGATAGCCAGCCAACGTTGCCATCGTCTCATGGTGCAGGGTTTTGACATATTCCGCTTTTCCTGACTTTGAGCCAGATTTCAGGCTGGTTTTTGTTGAAATTTAACAACTTTGAGTGAAACAAATCGTGTTGAAATTGTTCTATAAGTAGCGGTGATAAATATTTGTGGGCTTAGGAAATTGCTATTATGGCATAAAGCATTATCTTTGCATAAGATAGGCTGCGGTTCGGGAAAGAAAACAGAGCAAGCTCATTTCTTTCCGCTCACCTTGCACTATCTTTGCATAAGATAGGCTGCATAGCTCAGAAATTGAAGAAAAAGAGAATAACTAACAATAAAAGAAAATAATGACTAACGACGAATTATTGAATCTTATAGTTGAGGGAATTCAAGAACGCAAAGGAAAAAATATCACACATGTGGACTTGACAGGACTTGAATATGTATCTACAGAACATTTTATCATTTGTCAAGGCACATCCACGATGCAGGTTTCTGCCATCGCCGACTCTGTGCGCGAATATGTTCAGGAGAAATCGGGTGTTAAGCCCTTCAACTATGACGGCTACCGCAATTCGCAATGGATTGTTATAGACTACGGCACGATTTATGTGCACGTGTTCCTTCCGGAATACAGGGAGTATTACAATCTTGAGCAGCTGTGGAACGACGCCGAGATAAAAGAAATCCCAGATATTGATTAAGCAATAGATAAAAAATGGACAATAAGAAAAAGCAATTTAAAGGATTCCGATTCAGCATATTCTGGATGTATGCCATCATCGGTATGGTTCTGATGGGGTTGTTTTACTTCAACGACTCCTCTGCAGAAAAGCCGATGAATTGGCAGCCGGATTTCAAGAAGCTTCTTGTGGAGGGCAATGTCAAGCATATGTGGGTGTATGCCGGCGACAATAAACTTGAGGCTGAGTTGACCGAGGCAAGCGCCAAGCAGGTGTTTAAAGACATGGCAAAGGTCAATTACAGCAAGGCAAGAGTAGTTGTTCAAGTGCCTCACAATGTGTTTGAGGACCAGATGAAGAGCATCCCTTACACCGGAATCCTTGAATATGAGTCGGGCAGTGGAATCGCAGGGTTCTTGTGGTCGTTCGGCCCCGTAATCCTGTTGATTGTGTTCTGGTTCATCCTGATGCGCCGCATGTCGAGAGGCGGAGGCGACGGCTCGGGCGGCGTGTTCAACATAGGCAAGACAAAAGCGCAGCTTTTCGACAAGGAAAAGGGCACCAACGTGACGTTCAAGGACGTGGCAGGACTGCAGGAGGCAAAGACCGAGGTTGAGGAGATTGTTGAATTTCTGAAAAACCCTCAGAAATTCACTAATCTTGGAGGAAAGATACCCAAGGGCGCCTTGCTTGTAGGCCCTCCAGGAACCGGAAAGACGCTGCTTGCAAAAGCCGTGGCAGGCGAGGCCAACGTGCCTTTCTTCTCATTGTCGGGTTCCGACTTTGTGGAGATGTTTGTTGGCGTTGGCGCGTCGCGAGTGCGCGACTTGTTCAAGAAAGCCAAAGACAAAGCGCCGTGTATCATATTCATCGACGAGATCGACGCCGTGGGACGTGCCCGCGGAAAAAACCCCAATATGGGCTCTAACGATGAGCGCGAGAACACGTTGAACCAATTGCTCACCGAGATGGACGGTTTCGGCACCAACAGCGGTATCATTGTGCTTGCCGCTACAAACCGCGTCGACATTCTCGACAAGGCTTTGCTTCGTGCCGGACGTTTTGACCGTCAGATTTATGTCGACCTTCCGGATTTGAACGACCGCAAGGAAATATTCATGGTGCATCTGCGCGATGTCAAGATTGCTCCGGATGTGGATGTAGACCTCCTTTCGCGCCAAACACCGGGATTCTCGGGCGCCGACATTGCCAACGTGTGCAATGAGGCCGCTCTTATAGCGGCGCGCCGCAGCAAGGAGTTTGTTGAGAAGCAAGACTTTATGGATGCGGTTGACCGTATTGTCGGAGGCTTGGAGAAACGCTCTAAAATCACGACAGAGGAAGAGCGCGAGTCGATCGCCACCCATGAGGCAGGCCATGCCACAATAAGCTGGCATTTGAAATATGCCAATCCGCTGATCAAAGTGACCATTGTGCCGCGCGGCAAGGCTCTCGGAGCCGCCTGGTATTTGCCTGAAGAGCGTCAGATCACGCCAGAGCAGGCGTTGCTTGACGAGATTTGCTCGTTGCTTGGCGGTCGTGCAGCAGAAGACTTGTTTCTCGGCTGCGTGTCGACAGGAGCGCTCAACGACCTTGAACGCGCGTCGAAACAGGCGTATGCCATCGTGGCATATTATGGAATGAGCAAGTCGTTGCCAAATGTAAGCTACTATGACTCGACAGGTCAGGACTATATGTTTGCAAAGCCTTACAGCGAGGACCGTGCCCGCATGATTGACGCGGAGGTTACGCGTGTGCTCTCGGAGCAGTATGAGCGAGCAAAACAGATATTGAAAGAATATGAGGGCGGACATCATCAGTTGCGCGACTTGTTGCTTACGCGGGAGGTTATCTTCACAGAAGACGTGGAGCATATCTTCGGCAAGCGCAAATGGGCGTCGCGTGCGGATGAGATAATCAAAGCCAACGAGGAGAAAGAGCGTCAGCGCAGCATCGCTGCCGGCGACGCAGACAAATCGGAGACCGACAGTCTGAGCGATCCCGACGACTCTGCCACTCCTCCGCCCGTGCCAGAAGAAGAAAAATAACAGTTGACAAACAAGGGGATGGCTGACCGCAGAAAGTCGGCTTTCCTCTTTTTTAAATTTATAAGTATATGAAAGTTAGATTCAGCTTGATAATGGCGATTATAGGCATAGTGCTTGCCTCCTGCGGCGACGACAACGATTCGGATAAGTGGCTGACGGGCAAATCGCAGAATTTTTCGATAAACAGCAATCTCCGCAGGGAGACATTGCCGGTGTTGAAGGCTCGTGACGTGTGGACAGCGACCGTGGGCTACGGCACGTCGGACCAGGGGTGGCTCACGCTTGACAAAACGGAAGGCGAAGCGGGAAATGTGGAGCTGACAGCGTTTATCGCCGCCAACACAACGAAAAAATACCGCTCGGCAACGGTGACTGTCACATGCCACAAAGAAACGGTGAAATTCCAGTTCAGCCAGGCAGGCATGACTGGAGGCGACGAGCCTAAGCCATCGGTGTCGGCGCGTGTTGCCAAGATAGAAATGACAAATTTTGACAGAGAAATGAACGCGGTTTATGAGGAGTCGCTTGCGTTTAGATATTCAGGCGATGTGATTGTCGGAGCAGACTATCATAGCCGCGACAAGGTGGCATTGACAGAGAGCGACGTGGTTGTGACCATCGACCGCAGCCAATCTGGTAAATGCGTGTATACAATGAAAGAAACCGGTATGCCCGACGAGGTGGTCAATGCCACGCTCGACGATTTGAAACGCATTGTGTCGGTAGGCGATATGCAAATGACATACGGCGTAGAAGGCTTTCTTGCAAAGCGCACAAATGGAGAGTCGACCTGGCTTTATGATGTAGACGTGAAAAGCAACCTTTTCATTGTCACAACCGATAAAAGATTGGTCTATCAGTTTGACCCGGCATTGCCGTTGCGCGACGACTGCAACATCGACGTCAACTTTATAGCGATGATGACAATGACGTCGCGCGGCATGCTCAAATATGCGGTGCTTGCCGAGAAGGGCAATTTCGGCAAGATGCTGCCTTATGTAATCTATAAAGCCGCTTCGGGAAAAGAGTCTTATGTCTTTTCTCCGCAGATTGATTCAGCTAAGACGTTAACGTCGCTTGATTTCGCCCATCGTTACAACGACCTTCCTTACGAGACACAGAAACGTTGTGTAATAACCTACGTTGACTGACGATAAAGATTTAAAAAACGGGAGGCGGTGCTGAAATTTCAGTGCCGCCTCCCGCGTTTATGTTTTGTTGTGTTGAGTGGGCAAACAATATGCCCGCAAAGACAGTTACTTTGCAATGTAAAGATAAAAACACAAAGTCATGGAAGCAAAAACCTACTATGAGAAGACTCTCTCAAACAATGATCCTATTTTCGATGAGGCACGCCGCATAGGCGGCAGCCTTTGCAAAGCGGTTGGTAAGGCGATGTGGTTTGTCAAAGACTATCTGCAGTGCTTTCTGCTCAGCGCCCTTTTTGATTTACTGCCTGTTAAGGCGAAAAAAGACGCAACGGCTGGGGAAAGAGGCTTGAATTATGCAATGTCGACAATCATGGCATTGCTTGTGGTTGGAAGTGTAGTACAAATTTATTTGCTGTTATTTATGTAATTAGTGCCTTGGATATGGTGCTGTGGAAACGCAAAAAGGCAACCGCACATTTCTATGCGGTTGCCTTTTTATCAGTATGATGATAGGGTTTTTATTTGTTTCGGAACACGAATTGGTCACCGTCGGCGTCGATAACGATAGACTTGTCTTTCGTAACGTTTCCGGCAAGAATGTCTTTCGACAAGCGGTTGAGAATCTCACGCTGGATGACACGCTTAACCGGACGTGCGCCGAATTCAGGGTCGTAGCCTTCGTCGGCAAGCAAGGAGAGCGCTTTGTCGGTAATGTCGAGCTCTATGTCGTTTTTAGCGAGCATACGGCGAGCATTGTTGACTTGGAGAGCCACAATCTCCTTGATTTCGGATTTCGACAGAGGCGTGAACATTATAATCTCATCAATACGGTTCAGGAACTCCGGACGGATTGTCGACTTCAACATCTCAAGCACTTGGTTCTTGGTGGTTTCGACGGTCTCAGCCTTGTTTGCGTCGGTCATCTTCGAGAAATTCTCGCGGATGAGCTGCGAGCCCATGTTTGAGGTCATGATGATGATTGTGTTCTTGAAATTGACCGTGCGCCCCTTGTTGTCCGTCAGCCGTCCGTCGTCGAGCACCTGAAGCAGGATGTTGAACACGTCGGGATGCGCTTTCTCAATCTCATCGAAGAGCACCACAGAGTACGGTTTGCGCCTTACGGCCTCCGTCAGCTGTCCGCCTTCCTCGTATCCAACGTATCCGGGAGGAGGCCCGATGAGCCTTGACACCGAGAACTTCTCCTGATACTCGCTCATGTCGATACGCGTCATCATATTCTCGTCGTTGAACAGATAGTCAGCCAAAGCCTTTGCCAATTCCGTCTTGCCCACACCGGTGGTTCCGAGGAATATGAAAGAACCGATAGGGCGGTTGGGGTCGTTAAGTCCGGCACGTGAGCGGCGCACGGCATCAGCAATAGCCGAAATCGCCTCGTCCTGTCCCACAACCCGTTTGTGCAGTTCTTCCTCGAGATGGAGCAGTTTCTCCTTCTCGCTTGTCACCATCTTCGCCACAGGTATTCCCGTCCATCTCGACACGATGTCGGCAATATCCTCAGCGTCGACTTCCTCCTTTATCAGCGATCTGTCGCCCTGCATGTCGTGGAGTTGCTGCTGCAATTGCTTGTTTTCATCCTCCTTGTTCTTGATGCGGGAGTAGCGTATTTCAGCCACCTTTGCATAGTCGCCGTCGCGCTCAGCCTTGTCGGCCTCGAATTTGAGCTGCTCAATGTCGATTTTGTTCTGCTGAATTTTGTTTATCAGCTCCTTTTCGGCTTTCCATTTAGCCATGTAGCTCTTCTCTTCCTCGCGCAGGTCGGACAGCTCCTTCTCCAAACCTTTCACTTTGTCGGATTCGCCCTCTTCGCGTTTGATTGCCTCCCGCTCGATTTCGAGTTGAGAGATTTTGCGGATAATTTCGTCAAGAGCCTGTGGCACAGAGTCAATTTCGATTCTCAATTTAGAGGCAGCCTCATCAATAAGGTCAATTGCCTTGTCAGGCAGGAAACGGTCGGTTATATAGCGTTCCGAAAGTTGCACGGCGGCAATTATCGCCTCGTCCATGATACGCACTTTGTGATGGTTCTCATAGCGTTCCTTCAGACCACGCAGGATGGCGATGCTGCTCAGCTCGTCAGGCTCGTTGACCATGACAATCTGGAAACGACGCTCCAACGCTTTGTCCTTCTCGAAGTACTTCTGATACTCATCGAGCGTTGTCGCACCGATGCTCCTCAAGTCACCCCTTGCCAAAGCCGGTTTCAGGATATTTGCGGCATCCATGGCGCCTTCGCCCTTTCCTGCACCGACAAGCGTGTGTATCTCATCGATGAAGAGGATAATCTCGCCGTTGCTTTTGGTCACCTCGTTGACGATTGCTTTCAGACGTTCCTCAAACTCACCTTTGTATTTGGCACCAGCCACAAGCGCACCCATATCGAGTGAGTACAATTGTTTGGTTTTCAAGTTTTCAGGCACATCGCCACGCACAATCCGTTGAGCCAGACCCTCGGCGATAGCCGTTTTGCCGGTGCCAGGCTCGCCCACAAGAATAGGGTTGTTTTTCGTGCGTCGGCTAAGAATCTGCAGCACACGTCGTATCTCGTCGTCACGGCCTATCACAGGGTCGAGTTTTCCACTGCGGGCACGCTCGTTAAGGTTGATGGCATATTTGCTCAAAGCGTTGTAGGAATCCTCCGCGCTTTGGCTCGTAGCCTTCTCGCCCTTTCGCAGTTCTTTTACCGCAGCCTCAAGATCCTGTTCGGTCACGCCGTTGTCTTTCAGTATTGTCGACACTTTGGTGTTGACCTTCAGGAGCGCTATAAGAATAGCCTCCAATGTCACGTATTCGTCACCGAGCCGCTTTGCGCAGTCGATGGCTTTCAGCAACACATCGTTTGACTCGCGCGACAGGTAAGGTTCGCCGCCACTCACCTTTGGCAGAGCCGACAGCGCCTTGTCGAGTTGCATCGCAACCAGTTGCTGGTTTACGCCGAGCTTCTGGAAAACGAATTTCACAACCGACTCGCCTTTGTCGAGCAAAGCCTTCAGCAGATGCTCCGGCTCAATGGCCTGGTTGCCGTTCTGCTGAGCGGTCTGTACAGCCTGCTGTACGACCTCTTGCGATTTGATTGTAAAGTTGTCAAAATTCATAATGTATATATTTATTTGGTTTATACGTAATTAATAAAATTCAGCAATCAAGTCAGCAATCCTTGTGCCACATGCTTTTTTCTGCTATTTTGTCAGAGCGAAGGAGCAATTTTGTCGTAAAAACGAATGATTATGCGCTACATCTTGCCGTTTCAGTCGCTTACTTTCGCAGAATTTGCTTAATTTTGTAGTTTGAAATAAAATGGCTCGAAAAATATGGATTTTGAACTGCAAAAAGAGGATTTGAACAGCAACGCGCGAGCGGGACTCATAACCACTGCGCACGGCACTATAGAGACCCCGATTTTCATGCCGGTTGGCACAGTGGGTTCGGTCAAGGCTGTGCATTTCCACGAACTTGAAAACGACATCAAGGCCCAGATTATCCTGGGCAACACATATCACCTGTATCTGCGTCCGGGAATGGACATCATAGAGAAGGCCGGCGGACTGCATAAGTTCAATGGCTGGAAGCGTCCGATTCTTACCGACAGCGGAGGATTTCAGGTGTTTTCCCTTTCCGCCAACCGGAAACTGAAGGAGGAAGGCGCGTATTTCCGTTCACACATCGACGGCTCGAAACATCTGTTCACGCCAGAGGGAGTGGTCGACATACAGCGTTCCATCGGTTCCGACATAATGATGGCGCTTGACGAGTGTCCGCCGGGCGATTCTGACTATCAGTATGCCAAAAAGTCGTTGGCGTTGACTCTGCGCTGGCTGCGCCGCGGATGGGACCACTATAAGGCAACCGACGGCAAATATGGCTACAGTCAGGCATATTTTCCGATTGTGCAAGGCTGTGTCTATAAAGACCTTCGTCAGGAGTCGGCCAAGTTTGTCGCCGATCTTGGTGCCGACGGCAATGCCATTGGCGGTCTGGCAGTTGGCGAGCCTACGGAGAAGATGTATGAGATGATCGAGATTGTCAATGAGATACTGCCAAAAGACAAGCCCCGTTATCTTATGGGAGTCGGTACGCCGGCAAATATTCTCGAGGCAATCGAGCGCGGCGTCGACATGATGGACTGCGTGATGCCTACGCGCAACGGACGCAACGGAATGCTTTTCACCAAGAATGGCATAATGAATATGCGCAACAAGAAGTGGGCAGACGATTTCTCGCCGATAGAGATTGACGGCGCGTCGGAGGTTGACCGTATGTATAGTCGGGCTTATCTCCGCCATCTATTTGTTAGTCAGGAGATTCTTGCCATGCAGATTGCGTCGATCCACAATCTTGCATTCTATCTGTGGCTTGTGGGAGAAGCCCGCAGCCACATTCTTGCAGGCGATTTCAAAGCCTGGAAGGACGAAACAGTGGTCCGTGTAATGCAACGCTTATGAAAAGACAAATCAAGTTGCCCAAGCCGTATGTGAAGACTCTTGATGGTTATATCATCAAGAAGTTTCTTGGCACATACGTGTTTGCCATCGTGCTTATCCTTGCGATTATCGTGATGTTTGACATCAACGAGAAGCTCGACAGTTTTATGAAAGCACCGGTGAAGGCAACCATTTTTGAATATTATCTGAACTATATTCCCTACATGGCGAATCAGTTCAGTCCGCTGTTCACGTTTATCGCCGTGATTTTTTTCACGTCGAAGATGGCTGAGAACTCCGAGATTATCGCCATCTTGTCGAGTGGCGTCAGTTTCCGACGGTTGCTGCTGCCTTATATGGCGTCGGCATTGGTTATTGCCAGCTTCACGTTTGTGCTTGACTCTTATGTCATCCCGCCCGCCAATGTGAAGCGAATCAACTATCAGAACAAATATGTGAAAAACAAGGCTATAGACTATGGCGTCAACATCCAGTTGCAGGTGACACCCGGAGAAATCGCCTATATGTCGCGTTTTGAGAACTCGTCGAAAACGGCATACAATTTCTCGCTCGAGACGTTTAAAGACAAAAAGCTCGTGTCGCGAATGGTTGCAACGACGGCGGTTTACGACACACTTTACCGCTGGTCGATGAAAAACTACATGATACGCAATTTCCGGGGGATGCGCGAGGAGATAAAGAAGGGTGCTACGCTCGACACCATCATCCCGATTGAGCCGCGCGACTTCCTGATTGCCGAGAACGACCACGAAAAGATGACTACACCGGAGCTGAAGGCTTACATTGACCGGCAGAAAATGCGTGGTGTGGCGAATATCAAAAGTTTTGAGATTGAGTATGAACGGCGTTTCGCCATGACCGGCGCGGCGTTTATCCTGACGCTTATCGGCATGTCGCTGTCGTCGCGCAAGGTGAAGAGCGGAATGGGTATCAACATCGGTATAGGCTTGGTGCTGAGTTTCTCATACATTCTGTTCTCCACGGTCACGTCGACATTTGCCGTTTCTGGCTATACGTCGCCGTTTGTGGCAATGTGGATACCGAATGTGGTGTATCTCATAATAGGCATAGTGCTCTACAACCGCGCCTCGACGTAGCGGATTGAACAATTTTGTGGTGGTGAGTGTTTATATGGGTGAATATTAAAGTTTTACCATTATGAAACACGAACTACCAAAACTGCCGTGGCAGGCGGACGCATTGACCGGCGCCATCAGTGCCACAACTATTGACTTCCACTATGGGAAGCATACGCGCACATATCTTGAGAATGTAGACAAACTTGCAGCTGAAACTCCATTGTCGGAGTTGCCGCTCGACGGGATTGTGAGAGTCGCCGACGGCGCGTTGCTCAACAATGCCGCCCAGGCATGGAATCATCTTTTCTATTTCGACGCGCTGTCGCCATCGCCAAAGCCAGCCTCCGACAAGGCTTTTCTTGCCGCAGTGGAGCGGTGCTTCGGGTCGGTCGATGTGCTGAAGACAAAGATGGAGCAGTCGGGAGCAGCGTTGTTTGGCTCCGGATGGACATGGCTTGTTGCAGACTCCGACAATCATTTGATGGTAATCAACACACCGAATGCCGACACCCCGTTGAGGATGGACGGGCTGCGCCCACTGTTGTGTATCGACGTGTGGGAGCACGCGTATTACCTTGACTATCAGAATCGGCGCGCTGACTATCTTCACAACATCTGGAACGTTGTGGACTGGGATGTTGTGGAGCGTCGTTTTTCCGGAAAGTAAGCGACGTTGAGGCTATCTGTCCTCGCGCGAGGCATCGATTTTAAGAAGTGTGAAAATTAGGATTGTGAATCCCCACAGCGACGATCCTCCGTAGCTGAAGAACGGCAGAGGAATGCCGATTACGGGGCATAGCCCGATGACCATACCGATGTTGATGCCGATGTGGAAAATGAAATACGAAGCCACACAGTAGCAGTACACCCTTCCGAATGCCGTCCGCTGCCGTTCGGCAATTTGCAGAATGCGCAGCACGAGGAACAGGAACGCGGCAATCACCGCCGCCGAGCCAATAAAACCCTCTTCCTCACCGATGGTGCAGAAAATGAAGTCGGTGTGCTGCTCCGGCACGTATTTCAGCTTTGTCTGAGTGCCGTTGAGAAATCCTTTTCCGAGGATTCCTCCCGAACCGATTGCAATCTTTGACTGGTTCACGTTGTAGCCGGCGCCCTGCAGGTCGTCCTCGATGCCGAGAGCCACCTTTATGCGCATTTGCTGGTGCGCACCGAGGATGTCGGTAAACACATAGTTTACGGAAAACAAGAATACGACCGACGAGAGAGCGAACGTGATGATGAGCAGAATTTTGCGAGCCTCTTTCTTCAGCATTTCCCAGACGAGGTAGCTGATAGCCGCGGCCATAGTTCCAAGCAGAAACAAGCGTCCGTTAATCTCGATTCCACAAGCGTATAGAGTGCCGCAGACAGCTCCGCATGCAGCATACACAATCAGAAGGTTGCGTGTTATAACCGCCGATTTGCAGTAGAACACCACCATTCCCAGAATCATCAGCAGAATCAGAGCCAAAACGATAAATTCGCCGCCTGGGATGCCCATGACCATTATCGCTGAATATTTCAGCGCCACCACGAAAATCACAATCGAGCAAAGTCCGGCAAATAGAATCAATCCGCTCATGCCCTCGCGGTAAAGCACGAATACGAGCGAAGTGAAAACCAGCGCCGAACCCGTCTCGTTCTGCAACAGGATCAGCATTATCGGCGCCATTATTATTGCTGCCGCCTTTATGTAGTTGCTGAACTTGGCGTTGAGCGAGAAGTTGTAGCCGCTGAACAGTTTGGCAAGAGCGAGCGCCGTTGCAAACTTGGCAAATTCCGCAGGCTGCAGGCTCACAGGACCGAGCACAATCCAGGAGTGCGACCCCTTGATGTTGGGAGCAATGAAGATTGTCACGAGCAGTAGCAGCAGTATTGCAAAATATATCGGGTAGGCGTATGTGTCGAAAAACCAGTTGTCGACCAAGAGTATAGCTACACCAAGCAGCGCCGACAGTCCAATCCAGCAGAATTGCTTTCCTGAAAATTCTGAAAAGTCGAGAATGCTGGCATTGTCGAAGTCGTAGCTTGCCGCATATATGCTTATGGCACCAGCCACAACAAGCAGCAGATATGTAATCAGGATAGGGAAGTCTATCCTTTTGAAAACCGATTTGTTTGTATCTCCGTATTCCACTTATTGAAATTTTAGAACGCAAAGTTACTACAAAAAAGTGGAATACGGAAGAATGAGGTAATAGAATTGATTTACAGAGGTTTCATTTAAGCTGCCGATTATCTCCAACGCCACCATAATCCTTGCCGAAGCCAAGTCAAGACGTCGCTACGTTACTTGTTCGTAACCACACCATATAGGTAACAAAATGAGTACGAATGGCAAAACAAGGCATTGTGATATAGTGAGTTACTAACAACTCACGAAACAAATCCGGTTACGGAAAAAGATTGCGCCGTTCCTCCGTGTTTTGCGTACCGACGAAGGATTCTTCACCGACTAATTTTGAACCTAAAAAAATTAAGGACGATGA